>ENA-OQHF01000995-OQHF01000995.1-human-gut-metagenome-genome-assembly--contig:-NODE-995-length-16179-cov-6.510528_pt1 | contig 16179 bp, 15 predicted proteins | sample MGYA00242559_ERZ504709 | MGnify/ENA primary metagenome ERZ504709 (study PRJEB26092, sample SAMD00036203) | human gut metagenome | host: Homo sapiens | study: EMG produced TPA metagenomics assembly of... | reverse complement strand
ATAATTAAATCAATTGCAACTTTTTGATTGGTATAAAATTTCTTAATTTATTATCATCATTTAAATCATATGCAATATTAACAGAATACTGTAAATCCTGATGCAACCGATATCATTTTACTCATCTATAATTCTCCTAGTTTATATTTCAATATTTTATAGTATGTTTCTATACATTCTTGAAAAGTTCTATCATTATTAATACGAATAACATCTAACCCTGCTGTTCTAATAATTTTAATTTCTCCTATTTTCTCTACTTTATGCAATAACTCTAATAAACTAATCGAATCTAAATTAAAAATTCTTCCAATATTACATGGTGCTATCAATAAATCATTCAAATTAATTTCCCTTTTTCCTTTAGATTGTTCAATAATTATCGCTAATATAATCCATGGATCAAAATCTTTTATTATTGGTGTAGTTTTTCTATATATCTTTTTCTCTTTATTTAAAATATCAATTAATCCTAATTCACCTAATGGACAATCTATATTATTTTCAGGGGATATTTTACCTGTATGTGTCTTATATCTTGATAAATACGTATTAACAATACATAAAAAATCATCATTTAAGGATCTCAATGCAACAGAAAAATTTTCATCATTCATTAAAACAAAATTTTCTAAACTTCTCACAAAATCTTCTTTAGTAAATTCAGACATAAAAAATTCATTAAAGAAAAAATACCATGCTGTTGCATTTTCTTTATTAGTAGCTAATTTATATTGTAACAAATGTAATGTTCCTAGCTCTTCAATATATCTATCATGAACAAAAACACTTTTTCCTAGCTCTGTAAGTGTCTGTATACGTTGTCCTGATTTATTTTCTTCTGTTAATCCTACTACTTGCAACCAATATCTTAATGACTTCACCATATTAGCTCCAATACCTAATATATCCATAGGATTTTCATTTTTATCTACAAAAACATTAGGTTTTCTATAAACATATTTCATTCCCTTATTAAGCCAACCTTTTCGTATAAAAAAATGTATCATGAGCTCGAAACTTCATTTTCATAAATTATACCCCCAAATAATTTATTTTGTACGTAAATACTTATCCATCATACATCCACCTTCTAAGTATTTTGCTGTAACACACATTTTACATCTAATACATTTATTAGAATCTATGTTATATGTTCCAGCGATAATAGAAATAGCTCCTGCTTTACATAAAGATTCACATTTTAAACATTTTCTGCATGCATTAAACTTTTTTACTTGATATTGAATCATACGTTGTAATTTTTCATGATCTGCTACATTCATAGTTTTTATTTTTACAGCATACTCATATTTTTCTTCTCCAAATGGTTGATGGATATAATTGGTACATTAGTTTTTACATCTAATATTAAAATTTCATTTTAATATTTTTTGACCTAAATCTCTAGATATTTTTCCTAATGGTGTAAACATCCCTATTAATTTCATCATCAAAAGGTTTTACTAATTTATATATTTTAGCATTATCTTCTGTTGTGCAATTTGTAAATTTTATCTTTACATCATTTGCAGATACTAAACCATTTCCACCTTGTCTAGCTTTCCATTTTCCTGTATCAACATATACTTCTGGATCTGGTTTTCCTATTTTTCTCGCAAAATCAATAAGAAAATCTCTCCATTTCTTAGACTGTTCTGGCATATATATTTTAGATAAGAATTGTGCCCTTTGTGTATTATTTGGGCAACACCAACAACCTACACGATCATACCCTAATCTATAGGCATCATTAAAATCAATTTTTTTCACATAAAAATATACAACCAAATATCAATATCTTTCCGAAAAAAATATTGGTGAAGCCACCGTTTGTTGTTGTATTTTAACTGATTCTGCATTATTTTCTACTCTATTATATTTACTTCTACTAACAGATTCTGATTTTCTAACACCATAAAACGTTAAAATTTGTTGATTCCTATACAGATTATTAATAATTCTAGTTATTGGTCCTGTTTTAAACATTGAACAACACCATCTCATCATTCTTGCTGGTGGACCAATATCTGAACATACATTATAAAAATCTTGTTCACGATTTTTAGCAATTTTAAAGATTGACATCATATGTGCCTTTCTATATCTAGATACATAATCTTGAGTAAATGGAAATTCTAATGTAGTATCTCCAAAAATATGAACTAATCTAGGATTACTCAAAGCTTTTATTACAATATCTGATGTAACTGTTGAATCTTTTCCTCCAGAAAAAGACAATACTATATTTTCTATTTTATATTTACTAGAAACATTTTTTATAAATAAAAAAGCTTCTTCTTTCAAAGCATTTAATCGTAATATATTAGCTTTAATAAAACGCTCAATGTATTTATCAAAAAATATATAATTATTCTGTTCCATATATTTATCTATTTTTTTATTACATCATCAACATTTATTTTATTAAATAACTTACTTGGTAAAATAAATGATTTCCCATCAATATAATATCTACTATTAGACGCCCAAACTGATGATTTTATAAATTGATTTGGTTTTTTCTCCAACAATATTTCTATTAATAAACGTTCTTCTGGAAAAACAGGTCTCAAATCTGCTGACATATATTTTATTTTAGTATTACAAACTGGACATATTCCTTTGTTTGCTTGTGTTTCATCTTGTATTATAGGTATTCTACAATCAGGACACCAATATATTTTAGCTGGAATATCTTCTATTGTCTTAGTATTACAAATTGGACAATAATCTTCATTAGTCTCTATATTACATGTTTTACACCACATTCTTTTCCCTCCTTAATATAAAATACCTAAACTATTCTATTATACATTACTTTAAAATGATATAAAATATTAATAAAAAAAGGATATGACTTTATGCCCTATCCTTTCTTACATATTTTATACTAAAAACAATTTCATTCTAAACTTTTTGCCGTTATCGGCAAGTTATTAACTAAAAATATCAATTATTTTTCAATTTTATTTTGCCGATAAAAATAAAAACCAATTTTAAACTACTATCAATAATTATATTATCAATCAAGCTTTAACATACGATAGCCAATCCCTATATGTGTTTGAATATATTCTGGATTAGCTGTATCTATTTCTATTTTCTTACGCAATGTTGCCATAAATACACGCAAAGAAGCTACATTATTATCCCAAGCATTACCCCATACTTCTCGTGTTATATAAGTATGCGTTAATACTTTGCCTATATTTTTAGCCAATAAACATAATAATTTATATTCAATCGGTGTTAAATGTAATTCTTTACCTCTACAATATGCACAACCAGATACATAATCTATCTTTAACTCGCCATTAACAAATATACTATTTTCCTTATGCGGAGTTTGTACATAATTTATCCTGCGAATAGTAACTCTAAGTCTAGCTAAAAATTCTTCTACAGAAAAAGGCTTTGTTATATAATCATCTGCCCCAGCATCTAAAGCTTCAATTTTATCTCTATCTTCACATCTAGCACTAATTACAATAATTGGCATATTTGACCACGAACGAACTTTTGTTATAATTTCTACCCCATCCATATCAGGAAGCCCCAAATCCAATAGCATAATATCTGGTTGATTTGATACTGCTTCTAATAAAGCCTGTGAACCTGTAGTTGCTACGTGAAATTTATAATTTTGCATTTTTAATGTAGTAGATATTAAATTTCTAACTGCTGCATCATCTTCAACAATTAATATCATTGGCTTATTCATTAAAATTAATCTCCTCTTTTGGTAACGTAAATATAAAAACTGTTCCTTGTGGTTTATTATCTCTTACTTTTATCTCTCCACCATGTGCCATAATAATAGATTTACACAAACTAAGACCTATACCAATTCCTCTTCTACTATCAGCTACAGTAGAATTTGCTGTATAAAACATTTCAAAAAGCTTATCTTTTGCTTCATCACTAATGCCTTGACCATTATCTGCGATAGAAACTTCAATTTTATCACGTTTTATTTTTGCACTAATAATAATAGTTGAACCTTTTGGGGTATATTTTATGGCATTATCTATTATATTTATAAATACTTGTACTAATAAACGTGCGTCAACTTTTACCATCATTATATCTTTTGTTTCTTCAAAAACTATATGATGATTTTTTCCTCGACGATATAAATGCTTTAAAGCTTCATTTATAATATCGTCTAATAACTCAGTTTGTAAGTTAATCTTCATCGTCTTATTTTCTATACGCGTAATAAATAAAATATTCTCTACTAAATTAATCAACCACATTGAATCATCATAAATATTATTATATAATTCCTGTCGTTTAACATCATCTATTTTAGCGCTATTACTTAATAAAAAGTCAGCATTACCAGAAATACTTGTAAGTGGTGTTCTTAAATCATGCGAAATTGAACGCAACAAATTTGACCTAAGCTGTTCATTTTTTGCTTGTAAATAAATTTCTTGACGCTTTTTACTATATATTTCTTTTTCTAAAGCTAATGCACATTCACCTAAAATAGATAAGACCAAATTATTTTCAAATACATCTAAATCCTCATTATCAATAGCTATACCTACGACACCATATACATTATCTTTAGAACGAATTGCCAAATACTGACATTTAGCATTATTTAATGTACCTGTTTTTACACCTGCTCGTTTATTATTTTTATAAACCCATTGTGCTACAGCTCTTTCATTACTATTTATCAATTGTTCTGTATGAACATCATTTTTTACATTATAAACAACAGGTGGCAATAAACCTTTTTTATCCGCACTATAATACACTATTGTTTTGTTTAACAATTTTAAAAGTTGATGAGATGTAACTGTTGCTATAGCTGCATCACTGCCTGCTTGTTGCAATAATTGATTTGTCTCTAATAATATTTTAGTTCGATAAGCTAATTTAGCAGACTGTATAGCTTGTTTTTTTATTTTATTAGTAAGACCTCCTGTAACAAAAGCTGATCAACATTACAGAGAACGTAATAATATATACTGGGTCATATGCCGTAAAAGTATATCTAGGTTCAATAATAAAAAATCAAATGCTAATACATTCAAAACAGATAATACTACACTATATAATCTCTTCGATGTTTTTAAGGCAGCAATTAATACACCTAAGATATATACTGTCATGATATTAGCTTCGCCTAAATTCATTGAATAAAATAACATACCAATCATACTAGTTATTATTAAAATAACTAATATAGTTATAATATCTGAAGTATTACATATCTCTCTTTCATTTACTGATTTCTTCCAAAATTTTTTATAAAATAAAGCTTTATTATCTGGAATTACATGTATATCTAAATTCGGTAATTGTTCAATTAATTTATCGGTAAAAGATTTACGCATTAAACGCATAAATCCATTTCTAGCAATACTTCTTCCTATGACTAATTTTGATACACCAGCAAGTCTTGCAAATTCTGCTATTTGAAACGGTATGTCTTCTCCTACTACCATTTCAATTTTTGCTCCTAATTGCTCTGCTAAATGAATATTTTCCTTCAATCTTTTTTATTTTCTAATGAAGTTTTTTCAAAACTTGATGTCTGCACAAATAAAGCTGTAAATTGAGCTTTAAAAGCATTTGCCATTCTTGCCGCTGTACGAATAATCTTAGAATTTGATGGCGATGATGATAAACATACTAAAATATGTTCATTCGTATAATAATCTTTATTATTTTCATTCTTAACCTTTAAAGATATTTTATTTACTCTATCAGCCATGCGACGAAGTGCAATTTCTCTAAGCGCTGTTAAATTTTCAACAGTAAAAAAATTGCCTAATGCCCTATCAGCTTGTTCTTTTTGGTAAATTTTTCCTTCTGATAAACGTGTTACTAAATCCGATGGTTCTATATCTACTAATTCCACTTGCTCAGCTTCATCAAAAATTCTATCTGGTATACGTTCTCTCACAATTATTTTGGTAATTGAAGCCACAATATCATTTAAACTTTCTATATGTTGTACATTAATTGTTGTATATACATCAATGCCTGCTTTTAATAATTCTTCAATATCCTGATAACGTTTGATATGACGACAACCATCTGCATTTGTATGTGCTAATTCATCAACCAAAATTAATTGTGGATTTCTTTTTATAGCTGCATCTAAATTAAATTCATTTAAAGTTATATCTTTATGATTAATCACTAATGGTGAAATTACTTCTAAACCATTAACTAAAGCTGCAGTTGCTGGTCTTGCATGAGGTTCTATATAGCCTGCTACTACATCAATTCCTTGCTTTTTGGCTTCATGTGCAGCTTCTAACATAGCATAAGTTTTACCAACACCTGCTGCATAGCCAAAAAATATTTTTAATTTTCCTCGTTTTGATTCATGCTCTTCTATATGAATTTGTTCCAAAATTTTCTCTGGCGATTTTCGTATAATTGGCATATAAGCCCCTCCCAATTGCATATATGTTATAAACCAATATACCTCCACATCAAAATATATTTGATATATATTTGACGTGGAGGTTATCCATTTAAAATATTAAATTATCTTATCTAACATTAAATTAACTTTTAAAACATTTACTGTTTCTTCACCAAATAAGCCTAATACTTTATGATTAGTACATTTATCGATAATAGCATTTACTTCTTCTTTAGTCATATTATTTTCACGAGCTAATCTTTCTACTTGGTATTTTGCTGCAGCTACAGATATATCTGGATCTAAACCGCTACCAGAATTAGTAACCAAATCTACAGGAATAGGCTCATTACCTTTTTCTGGATTAGCTTTTCTGATTTTTTCTACACGCTGTGCTATTAATTTTTCATAATCTTCACTTGCAGGACTTAAATTTGATGGAGCTGCATATGCTAACAGATTTCCCTCAGTATCTTTATAAGTACTAACATCAATTTTTGTTATACGACCCCACATATATCTATCACTTGTATATTGTTGACCTAATAATTCACTACCATATTTTACACCATTTACTTCGATAATTTTGCCGTTTGCAGAGTTTGGAAATAATACCTGACAAATACCTGTCATTACCATTGTATAAATAAATCCACAAAAAACAGTGAAAATAATTACTGATAGCAATGCTTTTTTGAAATTATCCATTACAAACTCACCTTTCTTAAACTAGACCTAGACCAACTAATATAACATCAATAATTTTTATACATATAAATGGCACTATAATACCGCCTAAACCATAAATCAAAAGATTTCTTTTTAACAATTCCCCTGCGGGTACTTCACGATATTTTACACCTTTTAAAGCCAAAGGAATTAATGCCACAATAATAAGTGCATTATAAATTATTGCTGATAAAACTGCAGATTGAGGACTGTGTAAATTCATGATATTTAATGCCGATAATCCAGGATATAAAGATAAAAATAATGATGGTATTATCGCAAAATATTTTGCTAAATCATTAGCAATACTAAATGTAGTTAAACTACCACGAGTCATTAACAATTGTTTACCAATGCGAACTACTTCAATTAATTTTGTAGGTGAAGAATCTAAATCTACCATGTTACCAGCTTCTTTAGCAGCCTGAGTGCCTGTATTCATTGCTACTGCTACATCTGCTTGAGCAAGTGCTGGAGCATCATTTGTACCATCACCAGTCATTGCTACTAAATGACCTTTAGCTTGAAAATCACGTATCATGGCTAATTTGCCTTCTGGTGTAGCTTCTGCTAGAAAGTCATCTACACCTGCTTCAGCGGCTATAGCTGCTGCTGTTAATGGGTTATCACCTGTAATCATAATAGTTTTAATACCCATTTTACGAAGGTCAGCAAATTTTTCTGCTACACCATCTTTTACAATATCTTTTAAATTAATAACACCTAATATTTTATAATCTTGAGCTACAACCAATGGTGTACCACCTATTTGAGCTACACGTTTCACAGCTTCCTCACACTGTGCAGAATAAATACCACCATTTTCTATTACATAAGATTTTACTGCATCAGCAGCACCTTTTCTAATTTCATGTCCATCATAATTTACACCACTCATTCTAGTTTTAGCAGTGAACGGTATAAATTCCATATGATTTTCCTCAATATTTCTACCACGAATGCCAAATTTTTCTTTAGCCAAAATTACAATACTACGACCTTCAGGTGTTTCATCTGCTAAAGAAGATAATTGAGCTGCATTTGCCAAAGTTTTTTCATCAATTCCATCTACAGGAATAAATTCAGAAGCTTGACGATTTCCAAGTGTTATTGTGCCTGTTTTATCAAGCATTAAAATATCAACATCACCAGCAGCTTCAATAGCACGACCGCTCATTGCTAATACATTAGCTTGATTTAATCTACTCATACCAGCTATACCAATAGCTGAAAGCAAAGCACCAATTGTCGTAGGAGCTAAACACACAAGTAAAGCGACTAAAGTTGTTATTGAAGAAGGATTTTCCATACCTGCTTGTTTAGCAGAAAAATCAGAGTAAGTATATAAAGACATTGTTACTAAAATGAAAATAATAGAAAGAGCTATTAAAAAAATCTGCAAAGCCATTTCATTTGGAGTTTTCTTTCTCGCAGCGCCTTCAACCATAGAAATCATTTTGTCCAAGAAAGATTCGCCACTATCACAAGTAACACGAACTACAAGCCAATCAGAAGTAACAGTTGTACCACCTGTTACAGCACTACGGTCGCCACCACTTTCTCTAATAACTGGAGCAGATTCACCTGTTATTGCTGATTCATCAACAGATGCTGCCCCTTCAATTACTTCACCATCAGCAGGAATTTGTTGACCTGCTTTAACAATAACAATGTCTCCTTTTTTTAATGAAGAAGATACTACTACCTCATAATTTTCTTTATTATTTGCATCATGAAGTTTATACGCTTCTACATCTTTTTTAGCTGCACGAAGTGCATCAGCTTGTGCCTTGCCCCTGCCTTCAGCAATAGCTTCAGCAAAATTAGCAAAAATACAAGTTAACCATAAAATTATAGCAATTGCTAAAGTATAACCAGATGAAACATCTTGTACACCACTAAGTGATGCTACCCAAAGTAAAGAAGTCAAAATTGCTGAAATATATACTAATAACATTACAGGGTTTTCAGCTTGCACTTTTGGACTTAATTTTATAAATGAATCTTTAATAGCTCTTACAACCATTTGATTATCACTGAGAGCTGATTTAGTTTTTATCATTATTTTTAGCACTCCCCTTATGAAATCATGCTGAAATATTCAGCAATAGGTCCCAAAGATAACGCTGGGAAAAAGTTTAGCGCACCTACTAAAATTACAATAAATATCAACAAGAACACAAACATTGCATTACTTGTAGATAAAGTACCTGCGGTAACTGCCACTTTTTTCTTCTGTACTAAACTACCTGCTATAGCTAAAATACCAACAATAGGTAATAAACGTGCAAAAATCATAGTTAAACCAATACTAGTATTTAAAAATGGTGTATTCGCATTAAAGCCAGCAAATGCAGAACCATTATTGCCACCAGCAGAAGAATAAGCATATAACATTTCAGAAAAACCATGAGCTCCTACATTATTTAAACTGTCTGCTACACTAGGCACTATAGCTGCAATGCCACTTGCTACTAAAATACCAATTGGTGTTGCCAAACATACAAGTACAGCCCATTTCATTTCAAATGGTTCTATTTTTTTACAGAGATATTCTGGTGTACGACCAACCATTAACCCAGCAATGAATACTGTTAATATGGCAAACGCTAACATACCATATAAACCACAACCAACACCGCCAAAAATAACTTCTCCTAATTGCATTTGAAGCATTGTAACTAAACCGCCAAGAGGTGTATAACTATCATGCATAGAGTTTACTGAACCATTTGATGCAGCTGTTGTATAAGCTGCCCAAGTAGAAGATTGAACTATACCAAAACGAGCTTCTTTACCTTCCATATTTCCTCCAGCTTGATAATCCGTACTAACAATATCTACAGCACCATTTTGAGCAAGCTGTGGTGTACCGTTCTGTTCATTTATCGCTATTACTGATAAAAATGCTATCAACATAATATACATAGCTGTAAAAATAGCAATGCCTTGTTTTTTATCTCTTATATTACGACCAAATGTAAAACATAATCCTGCTGGAATTAATAATAAAGCAGTGCATTCTATCATATTTGTAAATGAGTTAGGATTTTCTAATGGATGCGCAGAATTTACACCGAAGAAACCTCCACCATTTGTACCTAACTGTTTAATAGCAATCTGACTTGCACCAGGTCCCATTGGCACAAATTGTTTTGTAACAATTGTCGCATCTTCTACTTTTTCGCCATCAACAAATACTACATTATTATTTCTATCAATCGTTGCATTTTCAATAATATTCCCCTCACTATCCACAGCAATAGGTTCAACTAATTGTACTTCTTGCCCTGGAGATAAATTCTGTACTACACCTTGAGAAGCTAAAGCCATAGTAACTACTACACTTAATGGTAATAAAATATAAATTATAGAACGTGTTAAATCCACCCAAAAATTACCAATAGTTTTTGATTTTGCTCTAACAAATGCACGGATTAAAGCGAATAAAACTGCTATACCAGTTGCTGCTGAAACAAAGTTTTGCGTAGTAAGTCCCATAAATTGAGAAAAATAACTTAATTGTGCTTCACCACTATATGCTTGCCAGTTTGTATTTGTAGCGAAACTTGCTGCTGTATTAAAAGATAAGTGCCAACTCATAGCATCAATATTCTGTGGATTAAATGGCAATTTATCCTGAAAACATTGAAAAATATATAAAAACCTAAACCAATAAAGAAAAACCATATTACAGATGATAAATATGTTTTCCAAGTCATTTCTTCATCTTTTTTTACACCTATAATTTTATAAATAAGATTTTCAATCGGTGATAATATTTTAGACAAAAATACATGTTCTCCATTCATTACTTTTGCCATATAAGTACTTAATGGAATAGAAAAAATAACAAGTACAATTAAAAATACAAGATATTGTATGATGATATCTGCACTCATTATTGTTCATCTCCCTTCATAAGTATGTAAAAATAATAGATAAGCAACAATATAGCGACTACGCCACTTATCCAAATCCAAATTTCCATTTTTATTCCTCCTTGCATTTTTATATCTTACTATAGGAAAAATAAAAATAGTGTTATGAAATATAGCTACTATATTAAGATTGTATTAAGATAAAAAAACTGCACTTTAAAGGCTTTTTACCTTTAAAGTGCAGTTTTAAATAAAAATTATTTTTTTAGAATTTAAATGTTACATTCGCAAGCCATTTATTAGCTGTTGTGGAATCACTATCTTGATATTCATAGCTGATACCATAAGCAATTTTATCACTTTCTGCTTCAACACCTAATTTATCTAGTAATTATCTTTAATTTGCCAATAAAAAATAGCAGATACATTTGTACCTGCTATTTTTATTTAGACTATATTTAAATATTTTCCAAATTTTTCTGTTTAGTTTCTACACCTAAAGCAAATACTGCTACAGCAATAATGATAAATACACTAGCAAACATATAGAAAACAGTATGCATATCACTGCCAGCTTCTATCATCATACCTACAACAAGTGGAGCAGCCATACCACCGATACGACCGACACCTGCTGCCCAACCACTGCCCATAGCACGGATAGCTGTTGGGTAAAGTTCTGGTGTATAAGTATAAACAACACCCCATGCACCAAGATTAAAGAAGGACATCACACAACCCCAGAAGATAATCAATTCTGCACTTTGAGCTTGTCCAAAGAAATAACTTGCTACACCACTCATACATAAGAATAAAGATAATGTATATTTTCTGCCTAATTTATCCACGAGCCATGCTGCACAGAAATATCCAGGGAGCTGAGCAAAGGTAATTAAAAGCACATATTCAAAAGTTTTTACAAAGGCAAAACCTTGCTGATAAACGATAGCAGGAAGCCATGTGAAAATTCCATAATAACTATAAACGATACCAAACCATACAATCCAAAGCATGATTGTTCTTGCTAAATATTTACCAGACCATAAATCTTTTAATTTTGGTTTTTCTGTAGGTGTATCATCAGTTGTTACTTTTAAATCGCCTTTATATTTAACACCAAGACGCATTTCCAAATCATCTACGATTTTTTGAGCTTCTTCTACTTTGCCTTTAGATAATAAATATCTTACAGATTCAGGCATATGCAAACGAATGAAAAATACATAGATAGCAGGTAAAGCACCAATGATAAAAGCATAATGCCAACCATAAACAGGGATGAATAAGTAAGCGATACAAGCAGCTGCTATCCAGCCCACGCCCCAGAAGCTTTCTAATAAGACGATAAATCTACCACGTAAATTAGTTGGCGCATATTCAGACATGAGTGTCGCCGCTACTGGAAGTTCACCACCCAGACCAAAACCAACGAAGAAGCGGAAAATCAACAAGGATTCATAACTCCATGAAACTGCACAAAGTCCTGTGGCTATACTGTACAAAATTACTGTTGCAGAAAATACAGCTTTACGACCGAATTTATCAGCGATAGAGCCTGCGATTACTGCCCCTATTGCCATACCAACAAGACCGATAGAGCCGATAGCCCCCATCTGCCCAGCAGATAAACCCCATTCTTTACCAAGTACAGGTAATACGAAAGCGATAAGCCCTGTATCCATTGCATCAAATAACCAACCAAGACCTGTGATAACTAATAATTTATAATGGAAACTACCTACTGGTAAAGCTTCCAATCTTTGTAATAACATTATTTACACTCCTTAATTTATAATCAAATTCTATGCAAATGTTTTAACGATAAATCTAAAATTGGTGCTGAATGAGTCAATGCACCGCTAGAAATGAAGTCTACACCGATTTTAGCTAATGCTTGTATATTTTCTTTAGTTACATTTCCAGAACATTCAGTTTGAGCTTTTCCGTCTATGAGTTTTATGGCTTCTTCCATCATATCTATGCTCATATTGTCAAGCATGATGATATCTGCTCTGGCTTCTAGAGCTTCTTTTACCATATCTAAATTTTCTGTTTCAACTTCTATTTTGCGTACAAATGGAGCATATGATCTAGCTAATTCTATAGCTTTTTTTACACTGCCAGCAGCTCCAATATGATTATCTTTTAATAAGATACCATCAGATAAATTATAACGATGATTATTTCCTCCACCTACTGTTACAGCATATTTTTCAAAAATACGCATATTCGGTGTAGTTTTTCTCGTATCTAATAATTTTGTTTTACTGCCTGCTAATAAATTTACTACTTGATTTGTATATGTGGCAATTCCACTCATTCTCTGCAAATAGTTTAATGCCACGCGTTCTCCTGACAATAATACTCTGATATCGCCTTTTACTTTGGCAAGTAAATCGCCTTTGTTCACTTTATCGCCATCTTTAGCCATAAATGTGATTTCGATATCTTTATCTAATAATTCAAAGGTTCTAGCAAATACAGCCAAGCCTGCTATTACACCTTCACCTTTGCAGATTAAATCCACTTCGCCCAAAACTTTTTCTGGCATAATGGCATTAGTTGTTACATCCTCGCTAGTAATATCTTCTTGCAACGCCATCAAGATCAATTTATCTGCATTCATTTTCATTGTTATTTCATTCATCTTGCACTTCTCACTTTATCCATTTCATTGAAAATAGCTTTTTTATATTCTTGAGCTAAGATTATTTTTTCTCTATCTATATTTTGTTGTACATTATTTGCTAATTGAGCAAAATCTATATCGTATTTTTTATGTTGTGCATTTTCATCATCATGGATTTTATTAACTGCTCTTTTAGCAAAGACCAATCCTTCTAATAATGAATTACTAGCTAATCTATTTGCTCCATGAACTCCATTACAACTTGTTTCACCAACGGCATATAGATTGTTCATTGTAGTTTTGCTGTATTTATCTACATGGATACCACCCATATAATAATGCTGTGCTGGTACAATCGGTATCCATTGTTTAGTTACATCAAAACCTTCTTCAAGACATTTTTCATAGATATGAGGAAAATGATTTAAAATCACATCTTTACCAAGAACTGTCATATCTAACCAAACATAAGGCATATTGTCTTTTGCCATTTGTTTTTTGATTTCTGCTGTCATTAAATCTCTAGGCAAAACTTCATTTGCAAAACGTTTTCCATCTTTGCCATATAATTTTGCTCCTTCACCTCTTACCGATTCAGATATCAAAAAGCTTCTACCTGGCTTATTTGTATATAATGAAGTTGGATGAATTTGCACATAATCTGGATTTTCAAGTTTTATATTATGGCGAAGTGCTATCGCTATAGCATCACCTGTCAAATGAGGATAATTTGTGGAATGTTCATATAATCCACCTATACCACCACTAGCTAAAATTGTATTATCTGCTTCAATGGTCAAATACTCATCATTTTTATCCTTAGCCAAAATACCAAAACAAGTATTATCTTGTTCAATTAAATCTAACATAGTGACATATTCTAAAATATGTACATTAGGTAATTTCTGTACTGCTTTTAATAAATTTCTAGTGATTTCTTTACCTGTGATATCTTCATGAAATAAAATTCTAGCTTTAGAATGACAACCTTCTCTTGTATAATTTAATTCACCATTTTCTTGTCTAGCAAAATCTACACCATAGCCAATCAATTCATTTATGACTTCACGAGAAGAACGTATCATTATATCTACAGACTCTCTTCTATTTTCATAATGACCAGCTTTCAATGTATCTTCCATGAAGCTATTATAATCATTTTCATCCCTTAAGACACAAATACCACCTTGTGCTAAGAAAGAATCACTATTTTCTACAGCATCTTTTGTTATCATCAATATATTTTTATCACTAGGACAATGTAGTGCTGCAAATAAGCCACTAGCACCAGTACCTACAATCAATATATCTGTTTTATAATTTTGCATATTTACACCTTCATTATTTTGCTAATTCTAACATTTTTTCAAGTGGTTTCATCGCTTTGATACTTAACTCTTCATCAACTTCTACCACATATCTTTCATTCACTAAGCTATCTTTAACTTTCGTTAAAGTAACTTTTTTCATGTCATCACAATATTGTCTAGGTATTGCTGGCAAAAATAACTTATCTGGATTTTTTTGTTTCAATTCATACATAACACCATTTTCTGTACCAATGATGAACTCTTTTGCCTCAGAATTAGTGGCAAACTTTATAATTTCTGATGTACTGCCTACAAAATCAGCTAAATTCGTTACTTCTTCACTACACTCTGGATGAACTAAAAACAACGCATTTGGATGCCTCTTACAACAACAGTCTTATGGTAAGCTGGTCGATGCCCTTCTTCGACTTCCGCCTTACCGGCAGCTGGTATTATGCGCCCGACATCATCATGAACACCTACAGCCCGGTGATGCAGGAAGACGGAACATACGTCATAACAGCAAGACCTGAAAACCAGGAGAGCTTCACACAGAAAACCGTTGCGGCCAACCTGATACTGCGCCCGATAAAGAACGTGCTCAACATAGCGCTGTACGGAAGCTATAACAGATACGAAAGCCGCGGACTTAGCTACTCGCACAACTTCAACGCATGGCGCTGGAGGGCTTCGGCTTATCTGATGCTGGGCAACTGGAGCGCGTCGGCCGACATATACAACGCTCCGAAAAGTTTCTTCGGCGAGAGCATGACGGGAGGCGAGCGCAACTTCAACCTTAACGTAAGCTACAAATACAAGAACCTTCAGGTGGGCGTCGGCGGCATCCTCGTAGGCTATGCGCAGGGCAACATATACGAGAGCAGCACCACAAGCCGCTATTATAAGAACACGGGAGTTACGCAGATAAAGGACAACGGCAACATGATATATTTCACTCTGTCGTACAACTTCAGCCACGGACGCAAGTATAAGGCCGACCAGCGCAGGCTGAGCAACAGCGACAACGACAACGGTATAAGATAATGTCCGGCAAGGTGTCCTTACAGTCTTTAGCCGCCCTCGCAGCCACGCCATTCCGTTTATGCCGTTCATGGCAAGCTAAGGCGGCACGGCTGCCGGACAAATAGTTCAGCACGAAGCGTTATTAGTATTCCGTCCGTAATTTTTGCCTTATATTGAGCGGAATTTTCGTCAGTCACTTTTGCAGGCACA
>ENA-OQHF01000991-OQHF01000991.1-human-gut-metagenome-genome-assembly--contig:-NODE-991-length-16196-cov-2.339598_pt1 | contig 16196 bp, 12 predicted proteins | sample MGYA00242559_ERZ504709 | MGnify/ENA primary metagenome ERZ504709 (study PRJEB26092, sample SAMD00036203) | human gut metagenome | host: Homo sapiens | study: EMG produced TPA metagenomics assembly of... | reverse complement strand
TGTAGCCCATAGCAGAGTCGAACTGCTCTTTCAAGAATGAAAATCTTGCGTCCTAACCGATAGACGAATGGGCCTCCTGTGCTATCCGTTTTCCCTCGATCGGGAAACCTTTAGTGGTGCAAAGGTAAACAAAAAAGTTTTCTATGCAAAAAAAATGTGGGAATATCTGCTTTTTTTCGATATGCGATATGAAAAAAACAGGAATATGCCGGCCGTCTATGAATTATTATATAATAAGGTAAGATAATATACGACTATACGACACCATTATCCGACGATCGCAGTATCTAATCCGAAGGTGTTTACTTGCGACCTGTTTCCACGTTTATAATCCCTTTCCCTCGTAAGGGGCTTGGGGGCCTGCGCTTCCAAAGAGGGATAATCACGCAAGGTAAGATTGATGTTGAGAACTTTTTTAGGCCGAAAGGAGCGTACTTTGACATTGTAAGAATGGAATAACGGGAGATTTTAAGCCGGTTTTTTGCCGAAGAGTGAAAAAATATTTGCATTTCATTTTTTTTGTAAGGCAAAAGTTCGTATATTTGCACTCCGAAAGAGTTCGGGGTGTAGCTCAGCCCGGTTTAGAGTACGCGTCTGGGGGGCGTGTGGTCGCAAGTTCGAATCTTGTCACCCCGACTGATGAAAAGGCTTGGTAATCTGATGATTGCCGAGCCTTTTTCGTTTATGTGCTCCGAGCGGAAGTAGGGGGCGCTGGGGACGCGAAAAGCCAATCGAGAAGTCTGCCAAAATTCAATAAAACGACGATTCCGGCTTTTTATCGGGGCAAGTTTTCAAAGCGGGTGATATTTGTCGTATTCTTTATTTTCAAAGACGGTTATCGCGAAGGTATGGGGTTTATTCGGGGATTGTAGATCCCTGTTTCGAGTCTCGATGTCTTGGCAGAACTTCGGTATATTTCCCTTTTCGGGATGGATGTACTCTGAATGATAAGTGCGTGGTAATTTGTGTATTATAAAAAAAGGCCTTCCGAAGAAGGCCTTTTCGGGTGGAAGATGGGGCTCGAACCCACGACTTTCGGAACCACAATCCGACGCTCTAACCGACTGAGCTACATCCACCATATCGGTCGATACCGAAGATCAACCGGAGTGCAAAGATAATAGGTTTTTCCGTCCGTGCAAAAAACGGCGAAATTCTTTTCGGATTCTGTGCGTACGGTCCTCTCTGACGGTATCGATGGAGCGGAAACGTACGGTGTCAGGATGAATGTATCTGCCGTTTTGTCAAAATGACATGTCATTGCCGCCCGATTTGTCAGACTTTTCTGTCAAAAATCGATTTGGCATATCTCTTGTTGGAGTTATCGTCGCAAACGCGAAGTTGAAAAACTGTTAAATATAACTTATAACAATTAAAATCATACCACTATGAACGTAAAACCATTATCAGACCGCGTGTTGATCCTGCCCAACCCGGCGGAAGAGAAAACGGCCGGAGGTTGATCATTCCCGATACGGCGAAGGAGAAACCGCTGGCAGGCAAAGTAATCGCCGTTGGTCCCGGTACTTCGGAAATCAAGATGGAAGTCAAGTCGGCGATCAGGTGCTTTACGGCAAGTATGCCGGTCAGGAGATCAATGTCGATGGCACGGATTACCTGATTATGAAGCAGCAGGATATTCTGGCTATCATTTAATTAGTTCGGTTGGATTAAAAAAATTACGATTATGGCAAAAGAGATAAAATACAACGTGGAAGCCCGTGAGCTTCTCAAGGAGGGTGTGGACGCTTTGTCGAACGCTGTGAAGGTAACGCTCGGTCCCAAAGGACGCAACGTAATCATCGACAAGAAGTTCGGTGCTCCCCAGGTGACCAAGGACGGTGTGACCGTCGCCAAGGAGGTGGAACTGGAGGATGCGATTCCCAACATGGGCGCCCAGATGGTCAAGGAGGTCGCTTCGAAGACCAACGACGATGCCGGCGATGGCACGACGACCGCAACCGTGCTGGCGCAGGCGATGATCGGCGTGGGACTGAAGAACGTGACCGCCGGAGCCAATCCGATGGACCTCAAACGCGGTATCGACAAGGCTGTCGGTGTGGTCGTGGATTCACTCAAGAAGCAGAGCCAGACCGTAGGCACCGATTTCGCAAAGATCGAGCAGGTCGCTACGATTTCCGCCAATAACGACGGTACCATCGGCAAGCTGATCGCCGAGGCGATGGGCAAGGTCAATAAGGAGGGTGTCATCACTGTCGAGGAGGCCAAGGGTACCGAAACCCATGTGGATGTGGTCGAGGGTATGCAGTTCGACCGCGGCTATATCTCGGCCTACTTCATCACCGATACCGAGAAGATGGAGGCGCAGTTGGACAAACCCTATATCTTGATTACCGATAAGAAGATCTCGACGATGAAGGAGCTGATGGGTGTGCTCGAGCCGGTGGCTCAGAGCGGACGCTCGCTGCTGATTATCGCCGAAGATGTGGATGGCGAGGCACTTTCCGCACTGGTTGTCAATAAGCTGCGCGGTACGTTGAAGATCGCCGCTTGCAAGGCTCCGGGCTTCGGCGACCGCCGCAAGGAGATGCTCGAAGATATCGCCGTGCTGACGGGTGCCACGGTCATTTCGACCGACAAGGGTATGAAGATCGAGGACGCGAACCTCTCGGTGCTGGGTACGGCGGAGAAGGTTACGCTCAACAAGGAGAATACGACGATTGTCGATGGCGCCGGTTCGAAGGACGCTATCGCTGCCCGTGTGGCGCAGATCCGCGCCGGTATCGAAGCCGCTACGTCGGATTACGACAAGGAGAAACTTCAGGAACGTTTGGCTAAACTGGCCGGCGGTGTGGCTGTGCTGTACGTCGGCGCTGCGACCGAGGTCGAGATGAAAGAGAAGAAAGACCGTGTGGACGATGCGTTGGCTGCGACCCGTGCTGCCGTCGAGGAAGGTATCGTGCCGGGCGGCGGTGTCGCTTACATCCGTGCGGTGGAGGCTTTGGAGACGCTCAAGGGCGACAACGAAGACCAGACGACCGGTATCCAGATCGTAAAACGCGCTATCGAAGAGCCGCTGCGTCAGATCGTGACGAATGCCGGCGGCGAGGGTTCGGTGGTTGTCAATAAGGTGAAGGAGGGCAAAGGCGCCTTCGGTTACAACGCCCGCGACGACCGTTATGAGGACCTGCTCAAAAGCGGGTATCATCGACCCGACCAAGGTTTCGCGTGTGGCGTTGGAGAATGCGGCTTCGATCGCTTCGATGTTCCTTACCACGGAGTGTGTATTGGCCGAGAAGAAGTCGGACGCTCCCGCAATGCCTGCAATGCCGGGCGGCGGCATGGGCGGTATGATGTAGTCCATCGCTTCTCTTATGAAAAGCTCCCGGAATCGCATTTGCGATTCCGGGAACTTTTTTATTCCGGGCTGTCGTGCATGAAGTCCGGAGAGCCGTTTTCAGGGCGGCGGGCGTTCTGCGGTTCATACGAATACGACGCTGCCTGCTGTTGGAAAGACATACGGAAAGGGCTCGGGGAAATTCCGGTGGCTTTTATACACGACTGATGCGGTCGTGATCCGTAACTTGTCTGCCGGAAAACGGAGGGAATGTGGAACTTTTTATTTCCGGGAGCGTCAGAGGCCGCCGTCGGCCACCCACGAACCGGTGGGGTTGTCATTGCGCAGAGCGAGCATTATTTTTTCGATGCGGCCATCGGACATTTTCACTCGGCAGGGAACGAATACTCCCGCGTACTGTCCCGAACGGAAGGCCGGCTGTGTTTCGAGGAGGCGGCAGCCTGCATATCGTTCCTTCATAAGGTCGAGCGGATAATAAACGAGTCCTTCGGCGAGTATTTCCGTATCCCACGTCTGCATGGCGGCGAAGAGCTTGCGGGCCGCCTCTTCCGGTGCAATGGCTGCGAAGTGTACGCCGCCGACCGGTTTGGTGAGGTCGATCCATTCGATGCCGTCGTAAGCCCGAAAGAGGGTGTCGGACAGCGGTATGTCGTAAACGATGCGTTGCAATTCGGCGATGGTTACGGGTGTTTTGCCGTCGGTCTGCTCGATTTTTCAGCCCGATAAGCCGTCCGGTCGTCCGATCGAAGCGGTATTCGCGTCGGGTGTCGGATTCGTCGATCGAGGTTCCCGACAGGTAGTCGTTGCTGAAATCCCCTTCGGCCGGCGCTTCGACGGTCAGCGTGATCGTTTCCGGTCCGACTTGCTTGCTGTAACTTGCGTTCCGGCGCTCGGCGAAGTTGAGCTCTTCCCGCAGCAGCAGGGTGTAGGGGTCGAGCAGGGTGGCGAAATCTTCGATTGCGCCGCTACCGGGACGCATGATGAAGCCCGAGTTTATCTCAGGACTCCACATCAGGATCCGTTCCCCGTCGCTCAGGGCGATCCGTCCTGCTTTTTCCAGCCCCAGCGGCCTGAACCCGGTTCCACCCACATACGGTGGGGGACAAAGGGGTACTTCGGCATCGATGTAGCTGAAATTTTGCCTGGGGAAGAGTTGGCGGACATTCATTTCGAGGCGGAACGAACGGCTTTTGTCGAGTTGAGCGGGCAGCATCGCGGAAGATACGTCCTGCGGCGTGGGCCCGATAGCGGCCGACGGGATCGAAGACGAGCAGTACGAGGGCGATGAGGGCTGCGGCGCTCAACGTCGCGGACAGCGGCCGGAGCCACAATCGCCGAGGCCGTGCCGGAGCGGTCGTCGTGCGGTTGCCGGCGTATTTTCGGCTGTGCGGCGGTTTTCAGAATGCGGGCTTTCAGACCGGCCGGAGCCTGCACTTCGGACGCGGGGAGCGACGGCGTTGAAAGGCTGCTTTCGTTTGGCGGTAGAATTCGGCGCAGGCGGGACACGTTTCGAGATGTTCCAACATTTCGCGGCGAACCTCTGCGGGGGTATTGTCATCGAACAGCAGTTCGATTCGGTTTTCAAAATCGGTGCATTTCATGGCGGATGATTTTTAGTGGTTGATGAGTTTGCGGAGCTTGCCGATCCCGTAACGGAAACGGGATTTGACGGTCGCCTCGGTGGTGCCGGTGATCTCGGCGATCCGGGCGAAAGTCAGGGAGTCGGAGGTTTTCAGGCGGATCACTTCGGCCTGTTCTTCCGGGAGGGTTGCGAGCAGCCCGGCGATTCGTTCGTATTCTTCGCGGAGTTCCTGATCGCCGGAGTCGTCCGCAAGTGCGGCGGCCCGTTCGGTCGGCAGCGTCGCATTGCGCCGGTGGCGGTGGTAGTCGCAGCAGCGGTTGGCGATCGCCCGCCAGAGGTAGCGCTCCACGTCGTCGATGCGGTCGAGGTTGCAATCCGAGTGGAAGAGCCGCAGCAGGACGTCCTGCACGATGTCTTCCGCATCGGCCTGCGATCCCGTGCGGATATAGGCGAAGCGGTAAAGGGAATCCTGTCGCCGATCGACGATCCGCTCGAGGAGTTTCAGTTTCGTTTCTTGCATATTCTGTCTGTTTTAACGACGCGTCTATTCATAAGACGTACCCGCTGCGAAAAAGATTTAACCGAAGCGTAAAAAAACGGCGTATGCCGATATATTTTTGTTTGCCGGCGTCGGATGGAAGGGTTTGCTGCGGATTTTGCGGAACGGGAATTTCCATAAAGGATATGGCAACCCGTTACGGAAGGATTTCCGATGGCGAAATGCCTGCACTGTAGGTTTCGACGGGAAATCCATTGCCCGGCTCTGCAGGTCGGTAAAGTTCGTACTCTCTTGCGTGAGAGAGCAATCAGCTTTGTAAAGGTATTGACAGATCGGGAATAGCGGCGGTCGGATCGTTCGATTCGTGAAAATGATCGTGTGCCGACGTATCTGTTATTTGTCCAGTAGGATACGGGCTTGTGCGAGTGCGGCTTCCGTGATTTGGCTGCCCGATAGCATTTTGGCGATTTCGGTAATCTGCTCCTCCGGGTCGAGGCGGCGGATATGGGATCCTTCGGCGTCTTTGTAAACCACGAAGTGAGTGTCGCCTTTCGAAGCGACCTGCGGCAGGTGGGTGATGTCCACGACCTGCATGGTCTGCGAGAGGTCGGCGATGATCTCGCCCATGGCGTCGGCGATGCGGCCTGAAACGCCCGTGTCTATCTCGTCGAAGATGATCGTCGGCAGCTCCATGCGGTGAGCGAGCAACGCTTTGAGAGCCAGCATTACGCGTGAAATTTCACCGCCTGAGGCGATGCGTTCCACTTTTTGAGGAGCGAAATTTCCGTTGGCTGTGAACAGAAAATCTATTTCGTCGTCACCCGTGGGGGTCAAGGCCGGTGCGGGGGTGAGCTGTACGACGAAACGGGCTTCGGGCATGCCGAGCCGTGCGAGGGTCGTCTGAATCGCATCGTTGAACGTCGGTGCGGCCTTTTCGCGGGTGGCGTGGATGTTCCGGGCCAGCTCTTCGGCCTTCTCTTCGGTGGCGGTCAGTTCGGTCGCAACGGCGGCGATGGCTTCGTCGCCGTGCGTGATCGCTTGCAGGCGTGCTTCGTAATCGGTCTGTTTGGCGAGGAGTTCGCCGAGATCCGCAGCACGGTGTTTCTGGCAGAGCGAGTAGATGGTGTTGAGTCGGTCGCCGATTTTTTGCAGCCGTTCGGGATCGGCGTCGAGCCGTTCGCTCTGTGCGGCGGCCGAGGCGCCGAGATCCTTCAGCTCTTCGAGCACGGAGCGGAGCCGTCCGGCGGCTTCCGCTGCGAAAGGATAGCCGGCTTCGAGGTGGCGGCAGGCCGTTTCGCTGGCCTTGAGTTGTACCAACACCCCGATTTGTTCGTCGTCCAGGGCATTGCGCAGCGCCGTGAGGGTTTCGCTGATGCGGTCGGCGTTCGAAAGAACCTCCAGCTCCTGTTCCAGTTCGGTTTGTTCTCCTTCCTTCAGGTGGGCCGCTGCGAGTTCTTCGACCTGGTAGCGGAGCCACTCTTCGTCCTTGCGTCCGGCTTCGGCCTCTTCGCGCAGCCGTGCGAGTTCACGGCGCAGGTGGCAGAGCCGTTCGTAGAGGGTCGTATATTGCATCCGCAGGTCGTGGTTTTCGGCGACCGTATCGACGGCCTGCGTGCGGAAAGCCTCCGATCCCAGGATCAGATTCTGGTGTTGGGAGTGGATGTCGATCAGTTGCGATCCCAGTTCGCGCAGCAACGCAAGGGGAACGGGAGTGTCGTTGATGAACGAGCGGCTCTTGCCGGCCGGGGTGATCTGGCGCGTGAGTGTCGTTTCGCGGCTGTAATCCAGGTCGTTTCGGTCGAAGAATGCCTGCAGGTCCCTTGTTCCGAGATCGAAAACGCCTTCGATCAGGCAATTACGTTTGTCGTCTTTCAGGGTGGCGTTGTCGTTCTTGTTCCCCAGCAGGAGGCCCAGCGCGCCGAGCAGGATCGACTTTCCGGCGCCGGTTTCGCCCGTGATGATGTTCAGCCGGTCGTCCAGCTCCAGTTCGAGCCGGTCGATCAGGGCGTAGTTTTCGACTTTCAGACGACGTAGCATGGCTATTTCAGAATGGATTCGATTTTGTCGGCGATCTTCTCGGCCGTTTCGGCTTTCGAGAGCAGAGGAAGCTCCTCGCGTCCTGCGCGGTCGATGAGCGTCACCTTGTTGGTATCGACGCCGAATCCGGCCCCGGCGTCGCGCAGTGAGTTCAGAACGATGAAATCGAAGTTTTTGCGTTGGAGTTTCCCTTCGGCATTGGCCTCTTCGTGATCGGTTTCGAGGGCGAAGCCGACCAGGATCCGACCCGCTTTGTGCGCTCCCAGCTCGGCTGCGATGTCGTGCGTGCGTTTGAGGCGGATCGTCAGCTCGCCGTCCCCTTTCTTGAGTTTGGTCGGGGCGACCTCTTCGGGGGTATAGTCCGCGACGGCGGCGCACATAACGGCTCCGTCGGCTGTGGCGAACTCCCTCACCGAAGCCTCGTACATCTCCTGTGCCGAGAGGACATCGATACGTCGAACTCCGGTCGGGGTGGGCAGCGACGTGCGGCCGCTGATGAGTACGACTTCGGCGCCCCGCCGGGCGAGCGCTTCGGCGATGGCATACCCCATCTTGCCCGTCGAGTGGTTCGAGATGAACCGCACCGGATCGATGGCTTCGATGGTTGCGCCTGCGGTAACGATCAGCCGTTTACCTCGCAGGCTCGTTTTTTTTTCGGAAAGAAGGTCTTCGACGAATGCGACGATGTCGGCCGGTTCGGCCATGCGTCCCTTGCCCGAAAGTCCGCTCGCCAGCTCCCCTTCGGCCGGTTCGACGATCCGTACGCCTCGGCTGCGCAGAATCCGCAGATTCTCCTGTGTGGCCGAATGCGCGAACATGTCCAGGTCCATCGCCGGGGCGACCGCTACCGGGCAGCGGGCCGAAAGGTAGGTCGTCAGCAGCAGGTTGTCGGCGATGCCGTGTGCCATCTTGCCCAGCGTATTGGCCGTCGCGGGGGCGATGAGCAGGCAGTCCGCCCACTCGCCGAGCGAGACGTGGGAATTCCACTCCCCGTTTTCCGGATTGAAGAATTCGACCAGGATGGGATGCTTCGAGAGCGTCGCCATGGTCAGCGGAGTGATGAACTGCTTGGCCAGCGGAGTCATTACGACTTTCACCTCGGCGCCTGCGCCTTTGAGCAGGCGGCAGAGTATGGCCGCTTTGTAGGCGGCGATGCTGCCTGTGATGCCGAGCAGGATATGTCGTCCTTCGAGGCTCATACCGCGATGTTTAGGCTTGCGGTTTGTTCTCCTTGTAGAAGAGTTCGCCGTCGAGGAACTCCTCGGTGGCGATCAGCACCGGTTTGGGCAGACGTTCGTAGTAACGCGAGATCTCGATCTGCTCGCGGTTTTCGAAAGTTTCCTCCATCGTGTCCGTCGGCGACGAAAAATCCGCCAGCTTGCGCGTGAGTTCGGCTTTCAGTTCGGTCGAAATCTGGTTGGCGCGGCGTGCGATGATATTGACCGTTTCGTAAATATTGCCGGTTCCCTTATCCAGATCGACCAGTTTACGGGTTACGGTGTTGGTGGGAGTGCTTTTGCTTGATCTCCATGGAATTATTGTTTTTCTTTGTTGTTTCGGTCTAAAAAGTCTTTGGCGTTCTGGGCCAGCCGGTCGAGCTCCTTGAGGTAGTGCGATTCGGGAAATTCGGCCACGAACGAGTAATAGGAGTCGAGCGTCGAGAGGTAGCGGTCTGCCTGCTTGTCCTGCACGGAGTTGTCGGCCAGCTTGCTGCCGGATTTGACGATCAGGTACATGATCTCTTCGCGGTGGGAGCTGGTGGGATAGAGCTTCAGCGCGTTCTTGAGAGCTACGATCGCCGATTTGTAACGTCCGATTTTATAGTATGTGTAAGCGTTCAGGTAAGTTTTGTCGTGCAGCCGCTGGGTCAGGATCTTGTCCATCTCGCGGAATTCGTCGCTGCGGGAGCTGTTGGGGTAGTGGGCCAGGTATTCATTGACCGCCACGATAGCCTGCGTGGTCATCGTTTGGTCGCGGGTGGGGCCCGGTGCCAGGTAGAAGTAACTCAAGGCGAGAATTCCTTCGGCATCTTCGAGGAAGACGCTGCGTCCGAATTTGCGGCGGAAGTCGTCGAGCATCGACGTGGCCACCTCGTAGTCGCGGGTCTTGAACTTGCAGAAAGCGGTCATGAAGGCGATACTGTCCTCCTGCATCGTTCCGGAGTAGTACGGTGCGGCCGCTTCGAACAGCATTGCGGCTTTCGACCACTTCTGGTTCTGGTAATGTTTCAGAGCGGTTTGGTACATGTGGTCGGGCCGACCGCTTTTCAGAACCTGCTGTACGCTGTTGCAGCCCGCAGCGAGGATCGCAAAGCACACTGTGCACAAGACATATAGCCTTTCTTTTCTCATCGGGATCAGGTTTTTCCGCAATTATCCGGCGATAATCGCACAAAGTTACTCTTTATTTAACGAAATCCCAAATTTTTTAGTGCGGGCGCTGCGGAATCGATGCTATGCCGACGGTTTTTTGCGAAAAAACAACGGCGGGACGAATCGGGGTCCCGCCGTGATTTTCCGGTTGTTCCGTCAGGCGCGGTGTGCGATGAGCCATTCGGCGATCTGCACCGCGTTCAGGGCGGCACCCTTGCGGATCTGATCGCCGACGCACCAGAACGTGAGGCCGTTGGGCGAGGTGAGGTCGCGTCGGATGCGGCCCACGTACACCGGGTTCCGACCGGCCGCGAACAGCGGCATCGGATAGACCTTGTCGCCCGGAGCGTCCTGCAGCACGACGCCCGGGGCCGACGCGAAGGCGTCGCGTGCCTCTTCGGGCGAAATCGGGCGCTCCGTTTCCACCCAGATGCTCTCCGAGTGGGCCCGCATCACGGGTACGCGCACGCAGGTCGCGGAAACCGCGATGTCCGAGTGCATGATCTTGCGGGTTTCGTGATACATTTTCATCTCCTCCTTGGTGTAGTCGTTGTCGGTGAAGACGTCGATATGAGGTATCAGGTTGTAAGCCAGTTGATACGCAAATTTTTCCACACGGGGTTCGCCGCCTTTTGCCAGAGTCGCGTGCTGCTCTTCCAGTTCGGCCATCCCCTGTGCGCCGGCGCCGCTGGCCGACTGGTAGGTGGCTACGTGCACGCGGCGGATGTGCGAGAGTTTTCGTAGCGCGTTGAGTGCCACGACCATCTGATCGTCGTGCAGTTGGGGTTGGGCGATGAAGTACGCCCGGGGGGGCGTTCAGGGCGTCTTCGGGGTTTACTTCGGGAACCATCAGGGGAACGTCTTCGTCCATGCGGAAAGCGCTCGAATTGTCGATCATCAGCGTGCCGTGCTTGGTGATCGTTTCGGCGAACTCCTTCGAGGTGGAGCCGCCCGCCGATACCAGCGCGATGTCCACGCCGCAGAAGTCGTCGTTGTGGGCGAGCAGCCGTACGGTGAGTTCCTTGCCCCGGAAGGGGTATTTGCGTCCGGCGCTCCGCTCCGAACCGAAAAGTAGCAATTCGTCGATGGGCAGACGGCTCTCTTCCAGAATGTTCATAAATTCCTGGCCAACGGCTCCGCTGGCCCCGACAATGGCTAATTTCATGGCTTTCTCAAAGGTGTTATAGGTTGTATTACTCAAAAAATTCGTCTTCTTCGTACCGGGTTGCACTGTCGTCCGTTTTCTCGGTTTCGTCGCAATCGTAAACCGGCATGACGGCCGGACGCGTGAAGAGATCCTGCTTGCTGATACCCGTCGAAGGATCGGCGTAAATCCGGTTGAGGAATTCGCCCACGATCGGCAGGGCGATTACGCTGCCTTCGCCGCGCGATACCAGGCGCACTGCCTGATCCTCGCCGCCGACCCAGCAGCCGGCTACCAGTTTGGGAAGGACGCACATGAACCATGCGTCGCGGTTCTTCTGCGAGGTCCCCGTCTTGCCGCCGACTTCGACATTCTGCATGTTGTAGGCCCATCCCAGGCGTCCGCCCGTACCCGAACGGATCACTCCTTCGAGCATCGTGAGCATCGTGTAGGCCGTGTGTTCGCTGATCGCATCCTGCGTCCGGGGGGCGAAGCTGGCGATCAGGTTGCCCTGACGGTCTTCGATGCGGGTGACGAAGATCGGAGTGGTATAGACGCCTTCGTTGGCGAAGGTCGAGAAGGCGCTCACCATTTCATAGACGTTGGATTCCGAGGTTCCCAGGCAGAGCGCAGGCACAGGATCGATGTAGCTGTGGATGCCCATGTTGTGAATGAAGTTGGCCACGGCCTGCGGCTGCTTGGCCTGTTTCATGATCCACGCCGAATAGTTGTTGCGGCTGCGGGCCAGGCCCCAGCTCAGGGGGTGCATCTCGCCGTTCTGTTCGACCTTGCCGGCCTCCTTGGGCGACCAGGGTACCCCGTTGGCGGTTTCGATCGTCACCGGCAGGTTCGGTACGGGCGTGCAGGGACTCAGTCCCAGGTGGTCGATGGCGAAGGTATAGACGAAAGGTTTGATCGTCGATCCGATCTGCCGCTTGCCCTGCTTGGCCATGTCGTATTTGAAGTAGCGGAAGTTGGGACCGCCCACGTAGGCCTTCACGTATCCCGAGCGGGGATCCATCGCCACGAACGAGGCACGCATGATCCGCTTGTGGTGGAGGATCGAGTCCCGGGGCGTGAGTACCGTGTCGCGTTCTCCCTTGTAGGTGAAGATCTTCATCGGACAGGGCTTGTCGAAGCTCGCCAGGATGGTCTTTTCGTCCACACCTGCCTTTTGCATCTGGTAGTAGCGGTCCGAGTAACGGATCGCGTTGCGCATGATGCGCTCACGCTCCTGTCTGTCTGCGTCGATGAAGAGCGTTTTGGTGCGTTTGAACTGTGCGTCCATCTGGGGCTGGATCACCGACTCCATCTGCTTTTGAATGGCCTGCTCGGCGTATTCCTGCATCCGGGAGTCGATCGTGGTGTAGATCTTCAGACCGTCGCGGTAGATGTCGTAGGGCGTGCCGTCGGCTTTGGTATTCTTCAGGCACCAGCCGTAGATCGGATTTTCGTCGTACTCCTTGACCGCCTGTTCGTAGTCCCAGTCGTTCTGAAACTGGCGGCGCTTGGGCCGTTCGGCGTTCATCGTCAGGCGGAGCATCTCCCGGAAATAGGTCGCCGGGCCTTCGTTGTGCGAGACCGGCTTGTAGTTGAGCAGGATCGGCAGGGCTGCGATCGAATCCCGCTGGTGGCGTGTGATGGCGCCTGCCGATGCCATGCGGTCGAGCACCAGGTTACGGCGTGCGAGGGCATTTTCAGGGTTACGGCGGGGGGAATACATCGTGGGACCCTTGACCAGTCCGCCAGCAGGGCGGCTTCCTGGATGTTGAGTTCGTGGGGTTCCTTGTTGAAGAAGGTGTGGGCCGCCGATTTGATGCCGTAGGCGTTCGAACCGAACTCCACGGTATTCAGGTACATGGCGGCGATCTCCTCCTTGGTGTAGTTGTATTCGAGTTTCAGGGCCGTGATCCACTCCTTGAGTTTGGATACGACCAGCTTGGTCGTGCGGGCGATCTTGCCCCGGTTCTCGTTGATGTCGCGGGGAAAGAGGTTTTTGGCTAATTGCTGGGTGATCGTACTGCCGCCGCCCTGCGAGGTGTTCTGCATCAGGACGGTCTTGACGCTACGCGTACCAGCGACATCAGGTCGATGCCCGAGTGCCCCGGTAACGAACGTCCTCGGTCGAGACCAGGGCCGCGATGATCGGCGGCACGTCGTATCCGTCGAGCCGGAGCAACTGGGCGGAGTCGAGCGGGAAGAGTTCGTCGTACTGGACGTAGGAGCGGTTCTGCACGAAGAACGTGCCCAGCACCTTGCCGTCCGAAGAGAGAATCTCGGTGGCCAGGTTGCTCTTGGGGTTCTCCAGCTCCTCGAACGACGGCAGCCGCCCGAACAGGCCGGCGGCCGTGAGCAGCAGCAGGAGCAGCAGGAGTGCGAAAGGGGCGAATACGATGCCCCAGAGCCATTTGACGGATTTGGGCAGCGGTTTATGCGGATGCATAGTTCTTGAGTTTAATAAATAATAAGTCTTACAAAGATAGTGAAAGGTGAGAGCAATTGTGAGAACTTGTTCTCGAAAATTACCGAACCGCCTCCTATCTTCTGCAAAGATAGTGAAAGCCGAGAGAAAACGGGAACTTGTTCCCAGTTTTCCGAGGCGCTTTCCATCTTCCGGAAAGATAGCGCAAGCCGAGGGCAAGGACAAATTTATTCGGTTATGCCTCGGCGAAGCCTGTCTGAATGAAAGCATTCGCTTTCGCAAAGGTATGAAAAATCTCGGATTATACGTTCCGGTTTTCTGCGGGTCGCTTGCTGATTTTATCGGTTCTGCCGCCCGGACGGATCAGAACGGCAGCTCCAGGCCGAAGCCGAACCAGCAGCTCCCCTCGCTGGGCTTGTAGAGCGAGAGCTTTACGGTCGCTGTGGCGGCTGCCGACATACGCAGGATGTTGAGGTCCAGAAGCAGGTCGCCGCCGTACGAGTAAATGTCGCGCCATGTTTTGCCCCGGCTGCCGAACTCCTGGAACCGAGCGTAGTCGGCCCCGACGTTCAGCCGGATGCGTTTGAAGTAGATCACGCCCGAAATTCCACCTTCGGGATAACAGAGCGGGAACTGATAATCAACGGAGCCGGCCAGGTAATTATTGCTCGAAATGTCGGACGAGGAGAAGCCCCTGGGCAACAGCCGGGTCGATTTGTAGCCGAGGAATCGCAGCCCCGACGGGAAGCGGTAGCCGCCGACGGAAGTTTGGTAGGCTGCCGCTACGGAGAGGGAGTTGTGGCGGAAGAACCCGGGCGTGTAGATCCGGGCGTAGGCCGATACGAGGTCGCTGAAGTTGCGGTTTTCGGGGTTGAGGTCGTACCCGGCCCGAGAGCGTATAACCCCAAGGGGTCCCGACGTCGCGGTAGGCGGCGCGCACCACGTCCGAGAAGCCGATTCCCAGCGAGAGTTTGTGGAGTCCTTCGCGGTAGCCGAGCGTTTGCAGGTTGGCGATGCGTCCCTCTGCGTCGTAACGGATCGCATCCACGTCGGCCACCATTCCGTTCGAATACTCCCAGCCCGCCGAGATCGAGAGCTGTCGGATATGATGTCCCCGGTCGAAATAGAGGGGCAGTGTGGCCCCGGCCGCCGCCGACCAATATTTGGCATGAGCCGGGGCCGGTTGGCGCTCGGCCTTGCCGTCGGCACCCCGCTGGGCGATGCCGTAGGTCATGCGGTCGCCGCCGTAGGTGGCCCGGGCTTCCAGTCGTACGCCGAGGCCGCTATACCGGATCGTACCTTTCAGCACATGGCCGTCGGACCGGCTCCAGCCCCACGATGCGAAGGCTTCGGTGCTCGACAGCAGATTTTGGGAGAGAACGGTGGCGCCCCACATGAGCCGGGGGTTGAACTCTTCGATGGTCTTGAACGGGTCGAACGATACGGGGGCCCAGCTGTGCGCCCGGAGCAGGTGCAATCCCTTGCGGTAGCGGCGTGCCGGATATTTGCGGTGCAGGGAGGCCGAGTCGGCGGGGGTATAGCGTACCGTGTCGAGATTGACCACGTTCCAGCGGCGGCGGGGCGGATTGACCAGATCGACGGGCAGTTGCGACGGGGCGACCGGAATCGGTTCGATGTTTTCCTGACGGGTGATGCGGTAGCCCTTTCGGTCGTAGGTGGTCGTCCAGACGGCTCCGCTGTCGGCGGGAGCCGGGGCGAAGCTGCCGTAGGTCGAAGTCGAAAGACGGTATTCGCGCCCTTCGCCGAGGTCGAAGCAGTGGGCTTCATCGCGGCCCGAGGCGATCGAGCCGTAGTAGAGCTTGCCGTCGGCGGCCCGCAGGTCGCTCAGCGTGATGTAGGCGCCTCGGGTGACAGCCTGCAAGCCCTCGCCGGGTTCGATCCGGCCGATCCACATGCCCGAATTGTCGGTGACGAGCGTGTAGAGCCGTTCGGTCGCATTGTCCCAGGCCAGTCCGTGCACTTCGGAGAAGCCCGGCATGGGCCAGGCGGTGCGCTGCCGCAGTGAATCTTCGGCGACGATCGTGTAGTGTCCGTCGGGCGTATATTCCACCCAGGCCAGGGCGCCGCTTCGCCCGATCGGGGTCGGGTAGAGGACATTGCGCAGTTTCGGTGCGTTGCGGGGGCGTTTTTTTCCGGGGGCGAGGACGACGAGCCGGGAATTGACCCGCTCGGGGAAGAGCAGCGAACGCCGGTATTCGGTCCACCAGACCCGTTGTCCGTCGGTTGTGGGGCGGCTCGAGACGAGTCCTGTCCAGGTGCGCCGCCTCTCGCGTCCCGTTCGGGAATCGACCGCAACGAGCCGCGAAGGGCGGTCGAAGTCCGTTTTCAGCGCTACGAGCGTCGTGTCGTTCAGGGACACGGGATGAGTATAGGTGGTGTAGTTTTTCTCCGGCAGCGGCGTGAGGGTACGGCCCGAATCCGTGACCTTCGGCAGCGAATCCCAGAAACGGTTCAGGTCGGCGAAGGCGTCCCGGAAGAGGATGCCCTCGCCCGTGCCGTAGAATTTGCGCAAGGCGACGCTGGTGCTGAAGGTCAGCATGTAGGCGTTGCGGACGCCGTAGCGCAGGGTCTTGTCCCAGATTCCGTCCCCATAGCGGTCGTAGCCGTAGGCGACCATCTGATAGCCCATTTGGTAGTGGTCGGGAACGAAATCGCGGAAGGAGCCGCAAAACCACTTGTCGCAGTTGCGCCTGCGGAGTACCTCGTAACCCAGGGCACGATATTCGATGGTGAAGCGCGGCTGGCGGCCCCGGCCGTAGGAGGACATCTCGGTTTCGTTCATCACCGCATCGCCTTGCGA
>ENA-OQHF01000990-OQHF01000990.1-human-gut-metagenome-genome-assembly--contig:-NODE-990-length-16200-cov-5.895664_pt1 | contig 16200 bp, 11 predicted proteins | sample MGYA00242559_ERZ504709 | MGnify/ENA primary metagenome ERZ504709 (study PRJEB26092, sample SAMD00036203) | human gut metagenome | host: Homo sapiens | study: EMG produced TPA metagenomics assembly of... | reverse complement strand
TCTTTCTTTTTTTAGAAGTATTTCCCGATCAGATCAGATTATACTGAAAAACTGATTCCTGTCATCTGCCCGTAAAACTAACAGGACGGAGCAGATACCGGTCAAGTATCTGCTCCGTCCCTCTTTATAAGATGATACAAATATAAGTGAATCGTCAATTATTCGATTGCTTCTGTCTCGATCACAAATTTTACACTTCCATCCATCTTGCTGTCCTTACCACTGAATGTATTGTAGGTGCAGTCATCAGAGGTCAGTGCTTTGAGTCTGTCAAGTACATCTCCGAATTCGTCTTCTACTGTACTCTTTAATTTACTTGTTCCTTCTTTATCGAACTGATCCATACCATCTGCCAGCTTCTTTGCTCCTTCTGAAAGTGAGGAAGCTCCTTCACGAAGTGCATTGCTGTTGGCTGAAAGTTTCGCTGCACCGGCTGACATCTGTGAACCAAGTGTATTCAGACCGGATGCAAGCTGGTTCGTTCCGCTCTGCAGCGTTCCTGCTCCGGCTGCCAGTGTTGAACTGCTTCCTTTCAGTTTCTCTGCACCTGAAAGAAGAGAAGTATTATAAGATCCGAGCTGCATAAATCCGCCATTCAATTCAGTAATTCCCTGGATTGCTGTCGGGAACTGTGCCTGAACAGATGTATTCAACTGTCCAAGTCCGCCTGAAAGAGTTCCAAGTCCGGTATTCAGTCCCTGCATTCCCTGATTCAACTGAGTCACAGATGCTGTAAGCTGGCTGATTGAATCTGACGGAAGACTGTCCTTTGCTGCTGCAATAGCATCCAGTTTCTTCTGCATTTCCGGAAGCTGCTGCTGTAATGCTGCTGCAGTCTCTTTAAATGTCTTCAGATTTGTCTGAAGCGTTGCTGCCCCGCTTGTGATGGCTGACAGGTCAAAGGTCGGTACACTGACCGTGATCGCAGATGCTTTCTGCACATTGTTCAGTCCGTCTGCAGCAGTCTGTGCATTCTGAAGTGCCGTAATTGCTGTACTGATCTGATCTCTTACTGACTCATCTGTTGTCGCATTTAACTGAACCTGCAATGCACTGATCGCATTTGCAATCTGCGTCTTGCTTGTATTGGCTGCTGCCTGTGCTGCATCCACTTTTGTATTGTAATCTGTAATCTTCGCATTGACATCTGCAACCGCTGTCTCACAGTCACTTTGCAGTGTTCCGAGCTGGGTATTGATTGCATTGAGCTGTGTTTCCATTCCGGTCAGTGCTGCTGCAATATTGGCTACCGGTGTGGCAATTCCTGTCTGAAGACTTGCAGAAAGAGATTCCGTTGCAGAAATCAGTTCATTTCCGGTTGTCACCATACCATTCACCTGCGTCAGAAGTGCTGTCACTTCCTCTGAGCCAAGTACTGCCTGTAACTGCTTTGTACCTGCTGCAAGCTGGTTGGCTGCGATCACCAGATCGTCTGTCGCCTCTCCTTTTCCGTCAGCCGCTTTGCTCAATGTATCTACGGCTGTCTGCACCTGCTCCAAACCTTTGCTTAACTGAGATAACTGTGCGGCACCTGCTGCAATCTTCTGCTCGCCTGCCACATAGGAAATCACTCCATTTGCCAGTGCATTGGTTCCACTTGTATAGTCTTTAACGCCTTTGACAACTTTGCCTACTCCATTGACATACTCTGTCACGCTGCCGTTCAGTTCTCCGTTGCTGCCAAGATATTTCTGAATGCCCGCATTCAGTTCATCTGCACCTGCTGTATAGCTGCTCACTCCGTCTGCCAGTGTGGAAGCACCATCTGCCAGTGTTCCTGATCCGCTGACCAGTTCCAGTGCAGCATCTTCCAGCTCATTCAGTGAATCTTTCAGTGAATCAACATCTATGATATTATCCATATCCATATCATCCAGCAGATCTGTCAGGGCAACTGTAAAGGTGGAAGACATTGTGAAATCAGTTACATCTGCCTCCATCTCAAAGTTCTCTGGAATCGTTACGCCTTTATCCTCAGCTTCTTTTGTTGTCTCTTCATCCAGATCAAGGCTGTCTTTCAGTCCCGGAATACCAAATCCGACTACAATATTACGGCTTCCGTCTGAAATAACTTTTCCATTGTCGATCGTTACATTGCTGAAAGTTTCATTCGGAAGGATCATTCCGGTCATCATGACAAATGGTGTATAAACTTCCTCTTCTTTTCCATCCACTGTGACGGTCTTCTTTTCGTTATTTGTATACTGTACCTGGATCTTGAGATGTCCGCTCTTTCCCTTCAGCTCATCCGGTTTTACTTCCTTGCCGTCCAAAAAATAGGTCAGTTTTACGGATACCGGAAGTTCCTTATCTGTCGTACCCTGATAATAAATATCTTCTCCCGCAGTATTCCAGGTCAGTTGATCTCCATTCTCCGTAAATGTCTCATCACCTTTGACATTCTTAATCTCTTTCAAAATACTTTCATCAGTCAGGTTTCCCGATACACTTCCAGAATTTTTCAGCCAGTCAGATACCGTCACCTCGTCACTATTTCCTGTCGCATCTGCATTGACATAAACCGTTTCTTCCTTATATACATCCTGCGTATCTGTGCTGCCTGCCGCATAAACCGGAACCGCTCCCATCATGACTGACATTCCAACAGCAAGCGAAGTTGTAAGGCTACGTTTGATTTTTCTGTTCTTGTTCATAATTTAACTCCCTTCTATTTCACCTCTGCGGGTTTCTTTTTTGCCCCGAGGAAACCAATCGAGGTCTTGCATATTACCTTGTCAAATATCATAAACATTGCAGGCAGGATCATGATAACTACGATCATACTGATGATCGCTCCCCTTGCAAGAAGGGTACAGATCGAACCGATCATCTCTACCTGTGAGTAGCAGGCCACTCCGAATGTTGCTGCAAAAAAGCTCAGTCCACTGCTGATAATAGACGGCATACTGGTCTTATGTGCAATACTGATTGCTTCCATCTTCTCTCTTCCACGCTGACGTTCTTTCTGATAACGGGTTGTCATCAGAATCGCATAATCTACCGTTGCTCCCAACTGGATTGCTCCGATTACAATGCTTGCCACAAACGGAAGGCTGGTTCCCTGATAGAACGGGATTGCCATATTAACCATGATTGCAAACTCAATTACCGCTACCAGAATAATCGGCAGGGAGATCGACTTGAATATGATCATGATAATAAGGAAAATCGCTGCAATGGAAATAGCATTTACATTCACTAAGTCCACATCCGTTACATCCTGCAGATCCTTCATCAGTGGAGCTTCTCCAATGACCATTCCACTCTTGTCATAAGACTTCACGATCTTATCAATGGCTGAAATCTGCGTATTGACCTCATCTGTTGCCGACTCATACTCTGAGCATACAAAGGCAAGTTCACAATCATCGCTCTGAAGCATCTCTTTCATGTCATCCGGGATCATGGAATCCGGTACGGTCGGACCGATCAGAGAATTCATGCTGATTGTCCATTTGACACCCTTTACTTCATCAATCTCTTCAAGCATCTTCTTTTTCTGCTTTGCATCCATGTTCTTATCCATCATGACCATGTGCAGATTGCTCATATTGAAATCTTTATTCAGTTCTGCATTCGCCACATTACTGTCCAATGTCTCCGGAAGAGACTCTGCAATATTATAGTAAATCTTAGTATGATTATTTCCGTAAATCGCAGGGAACAGAAGGATCAGGAAAATAATGATCCATGCCTTATAATGCTTTGTAATAAATGCAGAAGGCTTATCCATGTTGCTTAAAAGCAGTTTATGCTGCGTCTTTTCAATCGGTTTGTCAAAAACCAGTACCAGTGACGGAAGAACTGTTACACAGCAGACCACTCCGATCAGTACACCTTTCGCCATAACGATTCCGAGATCCCGTCCAAGTGCGAAAGTCATCACGCACAGGGCAACAAATCCGGCAACCGTCGTCACAGAACTTCCTGCAACAGACTTAAATGTATTGGCGATCGCATGCCCCATGGCACGCTCCTTCTCTCCCGGAAACCGCTTTTTATTCTCCTCATAACTGTTTAACAGGAAAATGGAATAGTCCATCGTAACTCCTAATTGCAGAACCGCTGTCAGTGCTTTCGTAATATAGGAAGTCTCTCCCAGAAAAACATTACTTCCCAGATTATAGAGAATCGCCAGTCCGATACTCAGAAGGAACAGGATCGGAACAACGAAGGAACCCGAAGTCAGTTCCAGAACAATCAGACTTAAAAGTGCTGCGATCACAACATAGATCGGAAGTTCTTTCAGTGCCAGATTCTTGATATCTGCTACAACACCTGTCATTCCACTGATAAAGCACTGCTCATTTGCGATCTTTCTCATCTCACCGACTGCATCCATGGAGTCATCTGAAGATGTCGTATTATCAAATAATACAAGCATCATCGTTGCATCACCCTTGAAAAAGGCTTCTCGCAGGTTGCTTGGGATCATCTCTACCGGAAGGCTGATGTCCGCAACATCATCATACCATAAAACATCCTTTACATGAGAAACATTCTCAAATTTTTCTTCCAGTTTTTGAACATCTTTCAGATCCATGTTCTCGACCACGACCATGGAAAATGCTCCCATCCCGTATTCATCCACCAGAATATCCTGACCTTTTACTGTCTCCAGATGCTCTGGAAGATAACTGAGCAAATCATAATTTACTCTCGTCTTTGCCATTCCGATCACTGACGGAATAATCAGCAGGAATCCGACGATCAGCATCAGAACCCTGTGCCTGGCAATCCATTTGCCAACTTTGACCATTTGTATCATCTCCTAAACTGTCTCATATATTTTAGCCTCTTCTAGTATAGCTCAAAATGACTAATAGTCAATATTAGAAAATTAAAAAAATGAATTTTAGTCATTTTTTATTGACTTTCACGAAAAATGTGCCATACTAGAAAGAGAAATCAGTAAAAAATCTGCTTGAATTTCTGCAGAATCTAGTAGTAAAATACTCTGGTGTGCAGGCAGATCACAAAGGAGGCAACTGGATATGGGAAAAGTAGAAGATAATAAAAAATTGAAAATGAATACACTACTTCAGACAGCATTTGACCTTTTTACAGGAAAAGGCTTTGCAAAGACAACCGTATCCGACATTGTAAATCAGGCCGGACTGGCAAAGGGAACTTTTTATTTGTATTTTAAAGATAAATATGACTTGCGGGATAAGCTGATCGCATTTAAAGCCAGCCAGCTTTTTGACGATGCACATAAGGCACTGGATGCTGCCGTTATCCCTGACTTCGAGGAAGAAATTCTTTTTGTAACGGACTATATCATTGAACGCTTTCAAAATCAGCAGGGACTGATGAAATTTCTTTCCAAGAACCTTTCGTGGGGAGTATTTCAGGATGCGGTCGGAACCGGATCGCTGGTTTCCCAGAAGTTTTTACAACCACTATCTCGATTCCTTACAGCGGTATCACGTAGAATGTTCTTCTCCAAAACTTTTACTCTTCACCCTGATCGAATTTATCAGTTCTACCAGCTATAATTGTATTCTTCATAACGAGCCGGTGTCGATGGAAGAATATATGCCTTATATGCACGCCGCACTCAGGCAGATCTGCAAAGTATATATTACAGAACTCCGGTTTAAAAAAGAATGTTGGGAGCAAAAGCCCTCAACATTCTTTTTTCCAGTTTTTCTCACGTAGATCATTTCGTTAAGACATTGCCTGATACGGAGAACCTTTTTACCGATAACCTGAAACACTTTCTGAAACAATTCCTAAAATAATTCGTCAAAACGCTTCATTGCCTCGGCTGTCTTCTCATGCTTTCCAAAGGAAGTCAGTCTGAAATAATTCTTTCCATTCTCACCAAACCCTGCTCCCGGTGTTCCCACGATCTGTGCATTCTCAAGCAGATAATCAAAGAACTCCCAGGATTCCATCTCTTTCGGGCATTTAAACCAGATGTATGGAGAATTTACCCCACCTGTAAACCAGATATTTTTCTTCTTCAGAGTTTCTGCGATCATACGTGCATTCTCTCTATAGTATTCAATATTCTGCTGGCACTCTGCCATGCCCTCTTCTGTGAAGACCCTTGCTGCCGCATACTGAATGATATATGGCGTACCGTTAAATTTTGTAGACTGCCTTCTGTTCCACATGTCATGAAGACTTAATGTTGCTCCATTAGAAGCCGTAAACACCAGCTCTGTCGGAACAACCGTATAGGAGAAACGAGTTCCTGTAAATCCTGCTGTCTTGGACAGAGAGCAAAATTCAATCGCACATTCTTTTGCACCCTCAATAGCATAAATACTCCGTGGAAGATCCTGATCGGTAATAAACGCCTCATAGGCAGAGTCATAAAGGATTACCGAATCATTCTTCAGGGCATAATCAACCCATGCTTTCAACTGCTCTTTATTGTAGCTTGCTCCGGTCGGATTATTCGGAGAACAAAGATAAATGATATCTGCCTTTACTTTATCATCCGGCATCGGAAGGAAGTCATTTTCCTCCGTTCCGTTCATATAGATGATCTTCTTTCCATCCATCGTATTTGTATCTACATAAACCGGGTAAACCGGATCAGGGACAAGAACTACATTATCATTTGAAAAAAGTTCTGTGATATTTCCTGTATCGCTCTTAGCTCCGTCTGAAATAAAAATTGCTGCAGGATCAACCTCAATGCCATTCCTTGCATAATAATCTGCAATCGCCTTGCGTGCAAACTCATATCCCTGCTCTGGGCCATATCCCATAAATGTCTCAGACACCGCCTGGGAATCAACTGCCTCATGAAGTGCCTCGATCACGCTCTTCGTAAGTGGAAGAGTTACATCGCCGATTCCAAGACGAATGATCTGATCTGCTTTGTCCGGATGCGTTTCCTCATATACTTTTACTCTTCTGGCAATTTCTGCAAAAAGGTAGCTGTCTTTTACATTCTGATAATTTTCATTTAACTTTGGCATTTTTCTCTCCCTTTCTTTAACCGACTAAAGTACTCTGTAAGTAATATTAGCAGAATTTCTCCAATTAGAAAAGAAGCTGACTGCAATTTCTAAAAATCCATTCTCTGGACCGCTTTTTCTGACTATTCTATGTGCAATTTGTCACAATTTCAGAAAAATATATACAAAGAAAATACTTTCCACTACAAAAATAACCGGTACTCCAATCATGAATTTCAGTTTTCTTGTCTTGTGCCGGAACATCAGCATCCCTGCCAATGCCCCTGTGCAGCCACCGGCAGCCGCCAAAAGCAACAGTGTTCTCTCCGGTATTCTCCACGCACGTCGCTTTGCCTTCCACTTATCAATTCCGTAGATGATCCAGGTCAACAAATTCACCACGATCAGATAATACATAAGCCATTTCATAACCTGATCTCCTCTCTTAGCGTAAATGAATAGATAATCTTTTCTTTCACCGGTTTTTCAAGAAGCCCCTCCAATGCCTGTGCATAATATTCCAACTGTGCATGATAACGTTCTTTCAACTGCTCTGCACTCTTCACCTTGTCCGTCTTATAATCCAGTACTACAATCCCGTCTTTCTCTTCAAAGTAAGCATCTATAATTCCCTGAACAAGAATCACTTCCTTTTCCTGACTTCCTGGCTCACCGGAAAATCCCGGATAGACCTGATCTGCATCCACCCCCAGTACAAAAGGCTGCTCTCTCCATAACTTCCCTTTTCCGGCTGCCGCTGACATTCTTTTTCCACTGCTGCTTTCCAGGAATAATAAAATATCAGATATACGGATACACGCTGCCATCTCCGAAGTCATCTTTTTCTCCTTTTCAAAATCATGCACTGCATTTTTCAAAGCAGCTTTCGTATATTGCCTGGTAAAATCTAATAGTTCCATAAGCTTATGATAAGCAGTTCCTCTGGACGCCCCGGTCAGACCTTCTTTTTGATTCTGCATAAATCCCGGTACTAACGGAACAATTTCCGGTTCCTGATACAGTTCCTCGCCACCGTCTTCCTGCATTTCACGCATCTGTTCTCCTGCGTAAATTCTCTTTTTCAGTTCTGAGACTGTAAATTTCAATTTCATCTGCTCTTCCTGTAAATATGGATAAGTATAATTCATCTGTTCTGACAGAAGCTCTTTCCATTCCGGCATATACGACTTTTCTGTATCCCAGTGTTCCAGCACTTCTCTCGCCAGTACTTCTGCCCGACCTGCTGTTGCTGCCCCATAGGATAATTCTTCTCTTGTAACAAGCCGCACCTGTATCCATTTTTCTGCCTTTTTCCAATCTCTCATCAGTGCCGGTAAGATCCAGTCAAAGCAGGTCTTTGCCCCTTCCATCTGATACAGTGCAAGCGAATCTTTTTCATCTGCTTTCCAGCTATTCTGCTTTTCTTCTCTTTTTATTATATCTTCCATCATTTCCAATGCCAGAAGTTCTTCTTCCCCAAGCTTCGCTGTACCGGTCAGGATCATCTTCTCTTTTGCCCTGGTCATGCCAACATAAAGAACTCTCAGTTCTTCCGAAAGATTCTCCAGCTTTGTTTTTTCCTGTATCATTCTTTTCAGAAAAGTTGGATTTTTCGTTCTCTGTTCCAGATCAACTGCATCAATTCCAATTCCCCAGTCCGGATGGATCACAATACTTCCCCTCTGATCCTGCATATTAAAGCTTTTTCCCATTCCCGCTACAAATACAATCGGAAATTCCAGTCCTTTACTTTTATGGATACTCATCAGGCGTACCGTATCTGCCTGTTCATCCATAATTCCGGCTTCTCCATAATCAACATTATATTTTTTCAACTGCTCAATATATCTGACAAAATTAAAAAGTCCTTTATAACTCGTCCCCTCAAATGCACACGCCTTTTCCATCAGCATCTCCACATTTGCGATCCGCTGCTCTCCTCCCGGCATCGCAGCAATAAAGTCCGGTATCCTGTCTCTTCAAGGATCTCTGCCAGCAGATCATGGATCGGAGTATAGGAAAGTATGCTTCTGAAGTATCTGACCTGCCTCGTAAACTCTGCCAGCTTTTCTCTGACCGCTTCTGAAATCTCTCCGCTGCGGTTTTCCGCTTCTGCATCTGATTTTTTCTTTTCTCTCTTTTCTTTTTCTCCGGTTTCTCCACTCCCGTCTGCTCCGGTTTCTTCCGTTTTTTCTTCCCCACACAGCCAGACAGACTCGTAAAATGGCAGATTCGGATATGCCAGCCGGATCTGTGCCAGTTCTTCCGCATCCAGCCCGACAAATGGTGAAGTCAACACTGCTGTCAGTGGAAGATCCTGCCTCGCATTATCCAGAATCCGCAGATAATCTAAAAGGACACTGATCTCATACGTTTCAAAATACCCCTCTCTGCTCACTGAATATGCCGGGATTCCTTCTTCTGCCAGCACTGCTGAAAAAATTTCTGCCCATCCCTGGATACTCCGCGTTAAGATTACAATATCCTTATACTGTATCTTTCGAAAGGAATCACTGTCTTTATCGTAAATATATCCCGATCCCATCATTTCCCTGATCCTTCGTGCGATCATTCTTGCCTCAGCCTCTTTGGCATCTCTTGTCTTCATGTCCTGCTGATTAAAGATCAGAACTTCTGTCTTATCCGTAAAGACGGCATCTTCCGGTATCGGTGGAAACTCTGCTCCCGCATACAGAGCCGCATTTTCATCATATTCGATCCCTCCAAATTCCCGGAACATCAGCTTTTCAAAAAGATAGTTTGTACTGTCCAGTACTTCCTTCCTGCTTCGGAAATTTTTATGAAGATCAATTCTCTGACAGGGACTGCTTTCCACACTGTAAGTATCATACTTCTCCATAAAAAGTTCCGGTCTTGAGAGACGAAATCTGTATATGCTCTGCTTTACATCCCCTACCATGAACATATTATTTCTGCCTTTACTCATCCCTGACACACTCGTCAGGATCGTTTCCTGCACCAGATTACTGTCCTGATACTCATCCACCATCACTTCGGCAAACCGCTCCTGATATTCTTCAGCAACCGCAGATGGCACGATTTTCCCCTCTGTATTTCTCGTCAGGATTGCCAGTGCAAACTGCTCCATATCACTGAAATCAATCATATTTCTCCGCCGCTTTTTTTCATCAAACCGGTCAGCAAACTCCTGTACCAGTCCGGTCAGCGTCCTCATTGCCTGAGCGGAATCCTGCATATCTGCAATCCATTCATCTGCCGTTGCATAGAAATAAGATTTCTGAATCCCATCAATCAGAGCTTTCAACTGCTTCCGGACAGCCTGGACGGATTTCCGCAGCTCCGCATCGACAGTCTCATCTTTTTTACCCGAAAGCTTTTTCCAGTTGAAATCCATCAGAACCTCACTCATTTTCTCATAAGAGTCTGCCCTTTCCAGCTTTTTCAGTTCTTTTTCATCTGATTCCAATGCCTCTGCATACATATACGGACCTGCCGGGAGCTGACAGATTTCCATCGCCTGTCTGACCAGTCCATACAGATCGCCCAGTTGCTGTCTGACACGTTCTTCCACTGTATGCACCATTCTTGAATCTTCCAAATGCTCTCTGTCTATTTCATAATCTTCTGCACAGGAGATCAGCCACTGACGTGGATCAGGATAACTTCTTGAGTATTCATACAACTGAAGAATCAGTTCCTCAATCTTTTTATCCGTTCTGCCTGTTCCATATTTTTCCACAAATTCCCGGAACTCTTCCTCATCTTTTGCATAATGTTCTTCCAGCATTTCATCCAGTACATCCTGTTTAAGCAGACGTAGCTCCCCTTCTTCTCCCACACGGAATGACGGATCGATTCCGATCACATGGAAATGATCCCGGATTACCGACAGACAGAATTTATGCACCGTAGTGATCATCGCACTATGTATTAACGATGCCTGCTGTTCCAGATTCAGATTTCCCGGAGATTCTTCCAGTTTTTTTTCAATCGCTGCCGCGATCCTTTCTTTCATTTCGGCTGCCGCTGCCTCTGTATATGTGACAACAAGCAGCTTATCCACATCCACAGGATTCTTTTCATCCGTGATCATTGAGATGATCCTCTCAACGAGTACTGCTGTCTTTCCTGAACCGGCAGCAGCCGAAACCAGAATATTTCTGTCACGCAGATCAATGACCTGCCGCTGTTCTTTTGTCCATTTCACTGCCATACTGCCTATGTCTCCTTCTCTATTTCCGGCTTTTTTACTCCCGACTTTTCTTTATTTCTGACTTTTCTTTATTTCTGACTTTTCTTTATTCCCAGCTTTTCCTTCATACATTCGACTGCTTCTTCCAGTGAATATTTCTGCAACTGACGGTATTCACACCCTTCAATCCGCTGGTCAAATCCGCAAATATCTTTGCAGGCACAGAAATCACATCCTGTATCCTCACCAAGCAGATACGGCAATGCACTTACCTCTCCCTCATACATCTCCGCTTTCAGTTCCTTTTGCTTCGCCCTGGTATAAGCAAGTACCGTCTCAAACTTCTCCTGTGGAAGAGCTTTTGATGCACTCCCAAGTAATCCATTCTGATTCCTGCGGAGCGGATAATATAACGAACTTCCTGTCAGATTCGCCTCCAGATGTTCAATTACTTCCTCTTCACCATTCACAAGCCCATCCAGTTTCAGTTCTTTTAAAATACTTTCTTCCGTCTTCTCGTCTGTCTTTTCTCTTGCCACGATCGGATCCTGTATCCTGTAATAAAAAATTCCTGCAGGAACTATCTCCTTTCCCGGATATCTCTTTCCCTCTGCTTCCAGTGCTGCATTCAGATACACCGGCAACTGAAGCTGAAGACCATGATAGAAAGAAGTAATATCAAATACCTTTCTTCCCGTCTTATAATCTGTCACCTTGACATAAACCCGGTTCTCATCTTCGCACGTATCAATCCTGTCGATCTTACCACTTCCGAATTTAAATTCGTATCCTGCCGGTTTAAAATCTCCCTGCTCCATCTGTCGGGTCAATGCCCATACAGACCGGCGGATCAGACGCTTGATCCGATAGATCATATATTCATTTCTTGCACTTGAAAACAGGACTGTATTTCCATAATCCAGAACGCTGCTTTCCACACTTTCATCTATCAGCTCTGTCCTACGTTCCTCCGGCATTGTTACCCAGTCCAGTTTCTCTTCCTCTGCTTTTCTTGCAAAACGTTCTAATGCCTGATGTGCAATATTTCCCAGATCCATCGCCTCAAATCCGTAGGTTTCCCGGTCAGAAAGCCGTAAACCATAACTCAGGAAATGAGCATAGGCACAGGAAGCAAACTTTTCCAGCCTCGTCACACTCACGCGTTCAGGATCAAGATACAGCTTTTCAGCCATCTGACTTCCCAGCATACCGGCTTCTTTTTTATAAAATCCTGCTCTCAGCAGCTTTTCAACCACTGATCTGCTTTTTTCATCGCCTGCAAACCATGTATAAAGTTCTTTCCATTGTGCATCCAGTCCCTGTTCTTTTTCTCTCAGCCCTTCCGCCAGTCTGAGAATCCCGGTCCTTCTTGTCATCTCACACTGCTGCCATGACTTTTCTTCCTCATCCACCGGTTTTAAATTTGGGAACAACCGCATCAACTCCTGGATCAGATACGACGGCCGGAGAGATTTTCCCTCTCCTGACACTTTTGCCCAGGATAAAAAGAGAAATTTTGTCGGCTTGGTAAGATTTAAATACAAATAAAATTTCTGAATATAAATCTTTTCTTTTGCTCCCGGAGAAAGTGAGATTTCTTTCTTCTGAAACTGCTCCCGGTCACATTCAGACAACAATCCGCCCACTCCTGTATTTCCCGGTAAAAGTGTATCATTTGCCCCTACAAAGAATAAAGCTTTGATATTCTTGATCCTTGTACGTTCTACATCTCCGATCATAACCTGATCAAGACTTGGCGGAATGACTCCTACCTTCGCCTCTTCCAGTCCTGCATCCAGTAATTCACAGTAATCTTTCAGAGCGATTTCTTCTTCACCCCAGCAGACTTACAAATTTATCAAATAATTCCATAACGATCCTGTATACCTGTGCATACTCTTTCGCCAGTGCCAGTTCTCCCCGGTCCTGAAATTTTTTCTCCAACTGTGTAATTTTCTGTTGCAGCTTTTCCTGAACAAGATATTTCATATACTGTCCTGCGTTACATCTCTGACAGTCTTTTTCTTCTGCTTCAGAACCTGTATCAGTCCCATCGTCTTTTCTACAAAGATCACTCTCAGATGATTCAGTTCTTCCAGTTCTTTTTCTCCGGTTGACGGAGTTCTTCTGACCCACGCCTGCTGCCATTTTTTATACCCTTTAATATCCAGTGCCAGACAATAATTTTCCAATCGGTCAATCTCTTTGTCCGTAAAACCGCACAATCCGGTCCTCAAATGCCTGAATACACTTTCGTAGGTAAAATTCTGTTCTGCCATCGCCAGCATGGCTCCACAGATATTCTACAAATGAATTGAGCAAAATACTTTTTTTATGATCCATAAAAACCGGAATTTCAAATAATTCACACGCTTTCTCCAATGCATCCGCATACAGGTTCAGATCCGCAGCTATAACCGCAATATCCCGATATCTGTAGTCTTTTTTCACGCACCAGCTTTCGGATTGATTCTGCCACATACCTGGCTTCTTCTCTCGGAATTTTTCGTCTCATGAAGCGAAATTGCTCCGCTGCAGGTTTCCGATTCTTCTTTTTTCTTTTTATACTGTCTCCTTGAATAACGGAAAAGTTCCGATTCTAAAAATGCCATCTCAGGATTTTCTATGAACCGGTATGGCACTTTTTCATACAGGCAGACCGATTCTTCAACCTCTGCCCCTGCATCCTGTGCAGTCTTTACAAGAGATGTAACCATCTGCTTGCTCAACGCAAAAAGCTGGTAAGGATGCCGATAAATAAAAGGATCTTCCCTGCGGTCAATTTCAACCGTAACTATCACCTTTTCACTGACTTTTAAAAGTTCTGAGATCAGCCGGATCTGAACCGGAGTAAATCCCGTAAATCCATCCAGTGCGATCACGCTCCCCTTAAGAAGTTCTGAGTCACATACCGCTCTCGCCAGTACATCCAACATCTCTTCTTTGGTAATATAACGATCCCGCAGATACTCTTCAAATCCTTCATATACTTTACGGATATCCTGCAATTTATAATAAAGATAACTTTCCTGACTGAGTCCCTCCATAAAGTCATCCAGCTTGTCAAAATCAACACCATACTGTACAAATTCTGAGATAACAGACTTTACTTCACTAATATATCCCTGCTTTTTCAGATTTCCTTTCAATACTTTCAGGTCATCCTCGAGCTTCCCCGCAATCCTCCGGATCACAAGATTCTTCCCCTCATCATCAAGAACCGGCTGTTCTTCCCTGCCGACTTCTTCAAATACGCGATATGCCAGTCTCATAAAGCTTAATGCATCAATATTCATGATGCCGCCTCTCGGATGTGCCGCACATAAATCTCTCTGCGTCTGCATGGTAAACTGCTCCGGTACAAGAACCAGATAATTCTTTTCCGGGTGTTCCATTGATTCATTCACGATCTGCTGATAAAGATAATGAGATTTTCCACTTCCTGAATTTCCCAAAATAAACTGTAGTGACATTCATTTCCTCCAAATGCTATGGTATACAGAGCATCTGCCACCGGCAGTTTCTTCTGCATACTTTGGTATAAAAAGCAGATACAGACCGGTCACTCTTCCCACACCGTTCCTGCATCTGCCCATTGTCCGCAATCACTTTGTATCGTTCCTGTATCGATGAACTGCTTTACTTTATAAGACTTAACAACTCACCTTTTGATACTGCACCGATCTGTCGGCCTGCTTCCTCACCGTTCTTAAACGCAATAAAGGTCGGGATACTCATTACTCTGTATTTCTGTGCAATCTCCATTGCCTGATCGATATTGATATTGCACACTTTGATTTCCGATTCCTCCTCAGCAATCTCATCCACGATCGGACTCATCATCTTACAAGGTCCACACCAGTCTGCATAAAAATCTACCAGTACCAGCTTTTCCGCCTGAAGAACTTCCTGCTCAAAATTTTCTACCGTTAACTTAACAACTGACATCTTTCTTTCCTCCTATAAACGAATCACTAAGTTACTTTCCTGCATTTTTCTGCATTTTAACTTTTCTTTTTTATTAATCTCCAGTTTCACCTGAAAATAAGCACTTTTTTCTAAAAATCAAATACCATCGGATCATAACTTGTTCTTTTATTTTGATTCATTGCATTCATCCTTTTCATATCTTCTTCCGTAATCTCAAAATCGGATATCGAAATATTCTGCAATAACCGTTCTTTATTTTTCGACTTTGGAATTGGGATAATCCCCTGCTGGACATTCCAACGCAACAATAACTGAGCAGACGTCTTATTATATCCCGCAGCCATCCTGCCAATCTCATCCTCGTCCAGATTTCCCCGCAATAAAGGTCCCCATGCCATGACCTGAATCTCATTTTCTCTGCAAAATCCGAGTAATTTCTCATCATGCATAAACGGCGTATGCTCAATCTGATCGATCATCGGTCTGACTTTACAATTTGCCAGCAGATACTCCAACTGGCAGACTTCAAAATTGCATACACCTATGCTCCTGACCTTTCCATCAGTATACAGCTTTTCCATTGCTTTCCATGTATCAAGCATTCTTTCCCGGTTCTGTCCCGGCCAGTGTACAAGAAACGAATCCAGATAATCCGTCTTCAGGCGTTCTAAAGACTCTCCAAAGCTTTCAATCGTCCGCCCATACCCCTGGTTACAATTATCTACCTTGCTGATCAGGAAAATATCCTGCCTGGGAATCCGGTTCTTCTCTAACGCTTCACCCAGTCCGCTTTCATTTTTATACATCTGAGCCGTATCAAATAAGCGATAACCCTGTTCATATGCATATCTTACTGCATCGTCCATTTCTTTTCCCGCATTCATCTTATAGACACCAAGACCCATCTCTGGAATTTCAACACCATTATTTAATCGAAACATAATAAGCCTCCCTTTCATTTTGCGATACGACTACAGTATAACATACTTTTTCTTGCGGTTAAATCTTTTCTGTATCTTACCATATCCGCATTGCGTTATCAATACAGATATTATTTTATGATGCCAGGGTCAAAAGGTCTAAGCCCACATGAGCTTGCTCATAGGTGGGTGAAAGACCTTAGGACCCGCCCCGATATGAGCATAAAAGTGGGATGATAATCCCACGATATGCGAATAT
>ENA-OQHF01000984-OQHF01000984.1-human-gut-metagenome-genome-assembly--contig:-NODE-984-length-16235-cov-2.240688_pt1 | contig 16235 bp, 10 predicted proteins | sample MGYA00242559_ERZ504709 | MGnify/ENA primary metagenome ERZ504709 (study PRJEB26092, sample SAMD00036203) | human gut metagenome | host: Homo sapiens | study: EMG produced TPA metagenomics assembly of... | reverse complement strand
GTTATTAATGAGGACGATTTGATTCATTCTGGGAAATGCCAATCCGGACTTTACTTTTGGCGTTTAAACAATACATTCAATTTTAAATTGAGAAATAACTCTTCATTAGGATTGACTGTCTATTTGCAAGGAGCTGTGGGGAATGAGATTGTCAACTTCAATAAGTTTTCTTTGGAGAGCTTCGATGGATACAAGAATAACTCTACTGCAGCTTTGAATCGTTGGACCCCTGATAATCCGACAAACTTATATCCTCGTGCAACAACCAAAACTGCGGGAAATATTTTGTCAGATCATTATGTAGAGGATGGTTCCTATCTAAGAATAAAGGATATTACGTTGAGCTATACTTTCCCGGCAAATATCATAAAGAAGTTCTATTGTGAGGGATTGACTATTTTGCGGGACTAAAAAATATACATACATTCACTGACTATTCAGGATATGATCCTGAGGTGAGCCGTTTTGCGAACAATAATCTTTCAATGGGTGCAGACTATGGTTCTTATCCGATGTCTAAATCTTATGAATTTGGTTTAAGAATGAATTTTTAACTGAAATTTTATTATGAAAAAATATATATTAGCAGCTTTATTTTGTGGAACTTTTACATTCTGTTCATGCTCAGGATTTTTGGATGAAGTTCCCAAAGGACAAATTACGACTGAAAGTTATTATCGGACAGAACAGCATGCTATTTCTGCTACCAATGCGATTTATAATTATTTGATTATGGGGTATTCTCCAGGTGGTTTGTGGGACAAAAACTATGGTGGAGTCTTTTATAATGATTATTGGGTTCTTCAGGATTTGTTTTCTGATAATGCAAACAGCCAGCAGGCAAGTATTCAATACACGTCTGTTGACAACATGCAGATAGACCAATACAATGAACCGGTTGAGTTGCTTTGGCGGGATTTCTATCAGACCATTAAATGTTGTAATGTGGTGATAGATAAAGTTCCGGCTATTGATATGGACGATATTTTGAAGAAACATTTGATAGCAGAGGCTAAATTCTTTAGAGGAATGATGTATTTCGATTTGATTCGTATGTTCGGTGATGTTCCTCTACGAGAACATAACTTGGAGAGTGCAGACGAAGGATCGATGGTCCGGGTATCCAAAGACGAGATTTATAAATTGATCTTTGAGGATTTGATAACAGCTGAAACTGATTTGAAGTATTCACCAAGATATGGCGGTGGAAGACCTTATCCGGAGTCTGCGTCGGCATTATTGGCACGAGTCTATTTGACTTATGCAGCTGAGCACAATGATACTGAGTATTATGAACTTGCCGTTAAAAAAGCAGATGCTGTAATACCAAAATTCCCAATGTTGGAAAATTATGCAGATCTGTTCAAGATTAGTAATCGTTTTAATAGTGAAATTATATGGGGAGCAAATTTTAGCGCTTCATTGAGTGATGGTTGGGCTGGAGCTCAATTCTTGGTTCGATTGCTTCCTAATATGGATGGAGTGGATAATGCACAAGGTTGGGAAAGTGCAACGGAAAATTTATATAGCAGCTTTAATGCTAATGATGCACGTTTGCCTGTAGTCTTAAAACGTAGTGTTACTTATCAAGATGGAACCGTTAAACAGTTTGCAGAACCTTATGTATTTAAGTACTGGGATCAAGAGGCTGAGCCTAAAGGAAATAGTACAGATGCAATTTTCCCAGCTATCCGTACGGCAGAGATGTATCTGATTAAGGCTGAGGCACTGAATGCGATTAATCAAGGGCCAACGCCGGATGCAGTGAAAGCTATAAAGAAAGTGAGAGACAGGGCCGGATTGGCTTCCGACAATTTACCGACAGATTACGAGGGGTTCAAAAAAGTAGTGCTTGAAGAATATCGTCATGAGTTTGTAATGGAAGGACATCGTTGGTTCGACTTGACAAGAATGTGTACACCACAGGAGTTTGTGGATATCATCAAAGCTGCCAAACCGGATGCAACCCCGCAACTTTATCATGTAAAGTTCCCTATTCCGCAGCGTGAGAGAGATTTGTCACAAGGGCAAATAACTCAAAATGAGGGATATAATCAATAGTATTAATTAGAATTATAAGTCGGAGATTATTTTCAATCTCCGACTTGTCCAAAAGAAGTACCATGAAAAAGATAATGATTTTTTCTTTGCTGTTTTCATTAGCGGCTTGCCGGGGAAATTCCGAACAGAAAGTTGTGGATCCGGTCGTTGAGTTTGATTCTGTTTTTTGTGAGAGGTTAATGCCCGGATTAGGTGGGGGAATCACCGGAGGGGACGGAAGTATATCAATCGACTTGAAAGACGGGCGTAGTTTGTTTATGTGGGGGGATTCTTTCTTTGGTGATGTTATAAACGACAAGCGGGCAAAAGACACAAAATTTTGTAATAGGCAATACATTTACAATTATTGACAAGAATGGACAACTGAAAACTTTATATAGTGGAACAAAAGAAAATCCGTTGGCATTCATTGAGGCAGATCAAGATGGGAAGAGTCCGGTTTGGTACTGGCCCGGTCATGGATTTGTAGAAAACGGAATTCTTCATTTATTTATGTCTAAGTTCCATAAAGTCGGAGAAGGGTCTTTCGGTTTCGAATATCTGTGCTGTGATTATTTCCGTTTGGATGTGGAAACTATGAAGATTATTGATAAGGAAAACTTCAAGGCTGCCAATGAAAACAATGTACATTACGGGCATGCAGTACTTCCATATAAAGGAGAAATATATGTATATGGAACAAGGGCTGATGCTATGGGGATGGCAGAAGTACACGTATCAAAAGCAAAGCTGATAAATGATAAATTGGTGGACTTTTCTTATTGGGACGGAGCCGAATGGCAGACTGATGCCCGAAAATCACAAAGAATAGCAGGGATTACGAAAAGTGTTTCCGAGCAGTTTAATGTTGTAGAACTGGAAGAAAAGATAGCACTGGTATCACAAGACCGTTCGGGGAATGTGAAAGATATCTATTCCTTTATTGCAGACAAGCCGGAAGGACCATTTAGTAATGAAAAACTGCTTTATAAGGTGGAGGAGAGTGGCTTTGAGGTAGACAGTATGATGACCTATAATGCAATGGTACATCCTCAATATAGAAAAGTCGGTAAGGTTTTAATGTGTTATAATGTAAATACATATAGCATGACGAAATTGTTTGAGAAGGCTTCTTTGTATCAGCCTCGTTTTATATGGGTGCCGGTTGAGAAAATTGTAAAATAAAAGAGATAATAGGTATGACAAAAATAACTTTAAGAAAGATAGTGACCTCATTGATAGGGAGCATAATGCCCTTGGCAATGTTTGCTGGTCAAGATAATGTAGCTCCTCAGGCAAAAGTTTCAGTTTCGGATATATTGGGAATCGGATTCGAGGCGCGTAATTTGGTGGATGGTAAGGTTATGTATGCTAATGAGGGAGAGTGGGCATGCAAAGGAAGCGTGACTTCATGGGGAGTTATGCACTTACCATGGGCTCAATTGGACTGGGACAATGAAATAGATGTTGACCGGATAGTACTATATGACAGAGTATCGGAGTTGGAGCATCTTGCCGGGGGAACATTACACTTTAGTGATGGATCAAAAGTTAGTGTTACGGCAATCCCTAATGATGGAAGTCCTAAAGAAGTTTGTTTTCCATCTAGAAAATAAAATGGGTTCGTTTTGAGGGCAAACTGATTGGCGCAGGAAAAAAGTATAGGTTTATCCGAAATAGAAGTATTCCGAACTCGTGGCGAGAATACAGAATATGTAGAATGGGTAGATCCTTATATTGAAACGACAAGAGGGCGCTGGTTCTATTGCACTCCGGCAGCTCGCCCTTTTGGAATGGTGGCAGCGCATGCTTTTTACCCGCAACAAAAACCAAGGTGGCGGCGGATATAATTATAACTTTAATGAGGTCTTAGGTTTCTCTCAAGTTAATGAGTGGATGGTGTCCGGACCGAATATAATGCCGGTATCCGGTGGAGTAAATCCGACTCAAGGAATGGATGGATGGAAATCGGAATTCAAACATGAAAGTGAAATTATTCAGCCGGGGTATCATCGTCTGTTTCTTGACAGATATAAGACGTGGGTGGAATATACGGCAACTGATAGGGTGACATTTTATCGTTTGAATTATACATCTGACAAGAATGCCAAACTACTGGTAGATATAGGTAGTGTATTAGGTAATTGTTCTATGGATAAAGGGGCGTTATTGCGTATTAGTGATAAGCGTATTGTAGGTGAATTTATGACGACCGAACGTTTCTGGGGAGGGCCAGACAGCCTTAAACTTTGTTTTGTCCTTGATTGTAGTGTTCCGATAAAGAAAATAGATGGATGGAGTGAGAAAGGAATCAATCCGGATGTAGAGGCTATTTCCGGTAATAATGCAGGTATGGTCCTTGATTTTGGAGAATTGGAAGGAAGTGAGGTGTTGTTCAAAATAGCACTTTCATATACGACAGTGGATAATGCCATTGAGAACTTGAATACAGAATTACCGCATTGGGATTTTGAAAAAATACGTAAAGATACGCGTGATATATGGAATGAAATGTTTGGCCGTATTGCGGTAGAAGGTGGAAGTCAAGCACAACACATAAAATTCTATACAGATTTGTGGCATGCCCTTTTGGGACGTCATAAAATTACTGATGTTAATGGTTATTATCCTGATTATACGGCAGGTCCGTATGTAAACAAACGTACTGCAGCACCGATGAAAATACGTCGTGTTCCAATGGATAAGACCGGAAAGCCAACGTTCAATATGTACGGCTTTGATGGCCTGTGGCTGACACAATGGAATTTGAATATATTATGGGGATTGGCTTGGCCGGAGGTTCTGGATGATTTGAGTGCTTGCTTGATACAATATGCGGACAATGGAGGCTTGTTGCCTCGTGGAGCCTGCTCAGGGGGATATTCATTCATTATGACAGGATGTCCGGCTACAAACATGCTGGTAAGTACATATATGAAAGACCTGATGAAGAAAACCAAGCCTTCTCATGCATATGAAGCAATTAAACGTAACCATGCTCCGGGAGGAATGATGAGTTATGAAAGCGCAGATGACTTGAAATTTTATGTTAAAAAAGGATATTGTCCCGGCAATGCGGGTAAAACATTGGAATGGGCTTTCCAAGATTGGGGATTAAGCCGTATGGCATTGCGTATGGGAAAGAAATCTGATGCGGCATTATATGAGAAACGTTCTCGTGCCTGGACTCCGTTATTTAATAAAAATATAGGATTGATTCTTCCCAAAAAGGAAAATGGAGAATGGTTGCATACCGATCCGTTGAACGGGCAAGGATGGGTTGAAGCTAACGCATGGCAGGCCACGTGGTCGGTTTCCCATGATTTACCCAAACTGGTTGAATTAATGGGAGGTGGAGACGCGTTTTGCGAAAAACTAAATTATGCATTTGAACAAGCGCGTCCGACTGATTTTGTACATGCTTATAGTGGAGGATATGTAAGCTATGCTAACCAACCGGGGTGCTCTAATGCGCATTTGTTTACTTATGGCGGACAGCCATGGTTGACCCAATATTGGGTACGTCAGGTTAAGGAACATGCTTATGGTGGCATCACTCCGGATAAAGGATATGGAGGACATGATGAAGATGAAGGACAGATGGGAGCTGTAAGTGCATTAATGTCATTGGGGTTGTTTAGTGTTACTGGGACAGAGTACGATAGTCCCTATTATGATATAACTTCCCCTATATTTGACAAGATTACGATAAAGCTGAATAAAGATTATTATTCAGGTGATGAGTTTGTAATTAATGTACATAATAATTCTGCCGATAATTGTTATATCCAGAAAGCTGAGTTGAATGGTACGGCTGTGGAGCTGGATGTTACGGCGAACCTGCCGTGGCAAGGCGATGGCAAGGCGGTCGTGCGCTTGGGCGGTGACGCTGCTGGCACCTCGGCTCAGGCTCCTGCTCGCTTTACGCTGGCCTTCCGTCTGCCCGGTTGGGTGGGCGATGAGTCCGCTGCTGCCGCCGCGATTACGGCCACGGGCGAGTCTGAGTCTGGGGCCGATAGTTCCCGCGTGACCCGCGAAATTCGCGACGGCTACCTGTATCTGACCGGTGAGTGGCGCGACGGCGACACCGTGACGTTCGACTTCCCGATGCCGGTGCGTATGCTGGCCGCCAACCCGCTGGTGCGCGAGGACGCCGGCAAGGTGGCGTTCGTGCGCGGCCCGATCACCTTCTGCGCCGAGGAAAAAGACAACGGCGCCAACCTGCACCTGCTGCACGCGGATGTGGAGGCACTGCTGGCCGACCCGAGCGTGGCCAAGGTCGAGGAGTTCGACTTCCACGCCGGTGCTACTGGCATCGATGAGCAGGGACAAGGTGAGGTGGAAGATGTGACCCGCCGCATGGTGAAGCTTGAGGTGCCGGCTTGGCGCGAGCCGTTGCCGGCTGCTGTGGCCGCCGCGGGTGAGGGCGCGGCCGAGGTTCCGGCGTTCGCACCGCTCTACACCGCCTATGCGCCGGTCAAGCGCGAGCCCGTCACCGCCACGCTCATCCCGTACTTCGCCTGGGCCAACCGCGGCGAAAACGAAATGACCGTCTGGCTGCGCGGCTGATATTTGCTCTCGGCTACTCTGGTAGCCATGGGCATCACGACATGTCGGCTCGAAGGGCCGGTGGACTTTTACTCGGTCGGGCAGTTTGTGTCCGGACCGGGCTGGCGCCATCTGCGGCGCACCATCGACACCTTCGAGCTGATGTTCGTGCGTCGGGGCGTCCTGCCGATGCGGGTGGGGGAGCAGACCCTGCATATCGAGGCCGGCCAAATCGCACTCTTGCCGCCGAATGTGGAGCATGCGGGCGCCGACATCATCACGTCTGACGTGGACTTCTACTGGATGCATTTCAAATTGCCGGATGCGCGCATGCTCCCCGATGACGCGGGTCTGCCGCAGGACGACCATTGCCTGTTGCTGCCCGATGAACGCACCCTGCCCGACCCCGACCGGCTGGCGGTGATGTGTGGGCAGCTCATCGACATCTATGCGCGATTCGGCCCGTATTCCAACGCTTACTGCGATTACTTCGCCACCGGCCTGCTGCTGGAGGTCAGCGCGCAGGAGCGGCTGAAGGCGGACTTTGCCGCCCATCGTACGCTTGCCGGCTACCGGGGCGACGGCAAGCCCATCACCAGTGCCGACCGCGTCCGGCAGCAACAGGAATGGGCCATGCATGTCGATTCGGCCGGTGCCGCTGGCGATTCGTCCGGCCTGGCGCCGATGCTGGCCATCCGCTCGTGGATTATGGCCAATGCCTTCGACGACATCACCGTGGCCAAAGTGGCCGCGCGCTTCCACTATTCACCCAGCTATCTGACCGCGATGTACCGGCGCGTGTTCGGCGTGGGTGTGGCCGAGCAGATCATCGAATATCGCATCGACCGTGCGCGCGAACTGCTGAGTTCTACCGCTTCCAGCGTGGCGGATATTGCGCGAGAAGTGGGCTACGCCGATCCCAAGTACTTCATGCGCGTCTTCAAGCGCCGCACTGGCCTGACCCCCGGCCAATACCGCGACGCTTTCCCCGCCCGCCTCTACAACACCGTGTGATTAGGGAAGGTCATGGTCCTAACCCTAGGAAAAGTGCGCATGGGCGCCACTACCACGTGGGAGCGCTGGGAACGGTTTGACGCATGCCGAAACCTCGCACGTCACGCTGCACGGCACTTGGGCAGTGGGCGCGGCAGTCGGGAATCGCCGCCCTATTTCGGCGTTTCAGCGTTACCTGTTTGCCGAACCGACAGTGGACTCGCGCGGAACCAGTGTGTATCCAATGGTGGCGCGCGTGGCCGGCATGCCAGCGGATTCGTCGGACCTGCCGTCGCCCTGGTCGCGCTGCTCCACGCGGCGGGTGATCATATCGAGCGCGAATTGGGCGAGCTGATCGAGATCCACTTGGACGGTGCTCAGCGTCGGTGTGGTGTACGAGCCGGCCGTGGCGCCGTCGAAGCCGATGACTCTCACATCGTCGGGCACGCGGATGCCGTAGTCGGCAAGGCCTCGGATTACTCCGAATGCGGCATAGTCGTTAATGCAGAAGATGCCATCGATGGCCGGGGTGCTTCCCTCTGCTTGCGTGGCGTCCGAGGAACAGGACTCAGCAGTGTCATCAGCCGATTGCGCACGAGCCTCGAGCATCGCCTCGGCGATGGCATGACCGGCTTCGATGCCGCTGACGCTACCGTAACCAATGAAGTTCGTCGATTCGTCATACGGCAGCCCGGCATCGAGCAACGCGCCGCTGGCCCCGCGCAGGCGCAAACCGCTGGAACTTTCCACGTGCGCCAGTTCGGTTCGTGGCGAATACCCGTCGCCGACGATGGCGATGCGGTGGCATCCGCATTCGATGAGATGCTGCACTGCCGCCCGCGCACCGTCCTCGTTCGGGAAATTCACTGTATCGAACGTGGGCGTTTCCTCGCAGGCGTCAATCAGAACCAGCGGTCGGCCGTGGTTGATCGCGGAAAGCGGCACACCGGCATTCAGGCCCGAAGCGTGGATAATCTCGCCGTCGAACAACTGCCCGGAGAACGGGTTGTTGGCCAGCGCGTGTTTGGCGGCATCCGGAGAGTACCGGGTTTGCTCCACGAACGGCGTCAGCCCGCGCTCGGTGGTTTCGGTGACGAGCGATTCGACGAGTTTGGAGTAGAACGGCGAATCGAATTCGTTGACGATGATGTGGATGATGTTGCTGCGGCCGGACTTCAGCATGCTGGCCGTCAGATTGATGCGGTAATCGAGCTTTTCGGCCACTGCCAGCACTTTGGCGCGAGTGGAATCCTTAACACCCGGCTTGCCGTGCAGCGCATTCGAGGCGGTCATGGGGGAGAACCCGGCGGCCTTCGCTACGTCGCGCAATGTTGGTTTGCCGCTCGGCATAACGTCACCTCATGTTTCGCCTGTGATGGGCATTGGACAATGCCCGTAATGCTTCCAATGGTTGTAACGGTATTCACAACATCGTGTTTTGGCAAATGGTGGCTGTGCGCCGGAATCGCTGAAAATGCTGCGCTTAGGCGATGACGCGCCGAGCGTAACATGCGCTTGCTTGATATCGTTCCGGTGGAAGAATATGTAACGGTACATACGTCGGTGTGCCAAGAGGCCATGAAGTTCGTCGTACGTTGGGATGGGACTCTCCGGGGGAGTGGCGTCACTCTTCACCTATCCGTACGTGCGCGATGCCGATTGGTTTGCAGCTGGCGTACCGCCGTATGGCAACTTATACGAATATCAACGAAAGCAGGATACGATGACGGATCTTCCGCAGAGCCTTCCTCAGGCATGGCGTCCGCCGATGGGCTGGAACAGCTGGGATTCGTACGGCACGACCCTCACCGAAGACGAGCTGCTGGCCAACGCGCGGTTCATGGCTGAACACCTGAAAAACGCCGGCTGGGATACGTTGGTCATCGACATCGACTGGTACGACCCGACCGCCCGCGCACATGGTTACAACGACAACGCGCCGCTGATTCTCGACGAATACGGCCGTCAGCTGCCTGACCCGGTGCGTTTCCCGAGTGCTGCCGGCGGCAAGGGATTCGGCCCGCTCGCCGCCGCCGTCCACGAACTGGGCTTGAAGCTTGGCATGCACATGATGCGCGGCATCCCGCGTATCGCTGTGGACAAGAACCTGCCCGTATACGGCACCAACTACACCGCCAAGGACGTGGCCGACCTCGACCACGTGTGCAAGTGGAATCCGGACAACTACGGCCTGAACCAATCCCACCCGGGCGCGCAGGCCTGGTATGACGCGCAGCTCGACTCGTTCGCCTCCTGGGGCCTCGACTTCCTCAAGGTCGACGACATGCAGACCCCGTTCCACTCCGACGAAATCGCCGCCTATCATCGCGCCATCGCCAAAGCCGAAGCCAAATACGGCCGTTCGATTGACCTGTCTCTCTCGCCCGGCGGCTGGGTGGCGACGAGCTACGTCGACTTCCTGCGCGAGAACGCCCAAATGTGGCGTATTTCCGACGATCTGTGGGACCGTTGGGAAGACATCTACCAGCAGTTCGCCCGCCTGGCCCGCTGGGCGCCGTTCCAGACCACCGGCCACTGGGCCGACGCCGACATGGTGCCGTTCGGGCACATAGGCCTGCGCGCCGAACGCGGCGACGACCGCCAATCCCGCCTTACGCTGGACGAGCAGAAGACACTGCTGGGCCCTATGGTGCATGGGGCGTAGCCCCGCTTATGGTCGGCGGCGATCTGCCCACCAGCAACAGCGACGCCATCGCGCTGCTGCAGAATCCCGCGTTGCGTGAGGTGCTTGCCGGCTCCACCAATAACCGCGAGACCGTGCGCGAACGGATTTTTGGCAAATGGTGGGATGAGAGCACCTACCGTGGCGAGTTCATCGTCTGGTCCGCCGACGCAGCCGATTGGGCCGATGGCACACGTTCCGCGCATCACGGCGGCCATTACGCCGCGCTGTTCTGGACCGGCAGCGACACATACGAGATCGGCCGCAACATCCAGCTCCAATCCATCGTGGGGCTTGACGCCCGCAATGACGATTGGACACTCGCCGATCTGTATGCCGACGCGCCGGGCGAGCCCGCCGACGTGCGTCTTGAAGGCGTGGGTGCCGACCGCGTCATCACCGGCACGATTCCGCCGCACGGCGTGCTCTGGGTGGCCCTGGACCGACGCTGAAACCGAACCTGCCTCCGCCAACCAACCTCCTGAACCGACCGCCCGAATCGTATGGAGAAACCTGCCATGAATGCGAACATCGCAAACGAACAATCCCCGGTAGCTGTTCCGCCCGCAAGTTGGTTCCTACGTGCGTTCGCTGGCGTTCTGACCTGTAGTCTGTCTGTCTCTGTCTGTTCGTTGCTTCGCCTTGCTTGCGTTTTGTACGTTTTATCTGTTTCGTGAGTTTCGTGCGTTCTGCGGATTTCACGCGTTTCGCGCAGTGCCGCACGCTGATCACCATTCAGCGTGCGGCACTTTTGCATATCTCACGTGTTGCGGGAGATGCCGATTCCGTCGCACAATACGTAAAACGTGAATGAACCACTCACTATGCTGGGTTGTTTGAGCGTGATATGACATGCGCCACTTTCCCGGGAATGCGTTGCGAATTGGACCTGTTCGGAGGTGTGCAGCGACGCATTCCGGGGAATGTTGCGCTTAGAGAGCCGCGTATCGCCGCTAATGCGGGGAACACGCAGAGTTGCGGGCCGTTGCGATTAGACGCAGGCCGTCTAGACTAGTACGCGTTTGCGAAAGTCGAACGTGCTTCGACCGATGAAGGAGAGCTTCGGTCATGCGGCCAATGACAGGCGCAGTGCGAAGCACGGCTGATCGTGAATCGCGGCGGCAGCGATTGCCGCGTGCGGCGCAGGAGCATGCCGCACCATACCACAAGCAAACAATCCCCAAGAAACGGTGATCTCCTCACATGTACGTCGATCCGGGAATCAATACCAGCGCAAGCAATCTCAAATGGGTGCTGCCATACTGCAAACCAGACCTGCCCCGCGTGGTAGGCGCGCTTCTACTGTTCATCGCAAATAACACGATGGCCCTGACCATTCCGATTCTGTCCGGTATCATCGTGGACCGCGTCATCGTCGGCGGACATGCCGACGAACTGCCACGTCTGTGTGGACTGATGATCCTCATGACCATCATCCGCGTGGGCGCGCGATACGGCTACCAGATGTGGATGGAGCGTTTCGGCCAGAACTCGGTCTACCGCCTCGTCTCCGACGAATACGAGAAGCTGCACGAGCTCGACTTCACGTATTTCAACCACACACGCACCGGCGACATCATGAGCCGCATGACCTCCGACACCGACGCGATCCGCCACTGCCTGAGTTGGGTGAGCTATCAGATTGCCGACTGCGTGGTCATGTTCGTGGGCGCCCTGTGCGTGATGTTCGCCATCGATTGGCGACTCGCGCTCGTCCTGGCCTGCGTCACGCCGTTCATTTTTGTGCTCACGCGCGGCCTGTCCACGCACGCCCACCCGCTGTTCTTCGCCATCCGCAACTCGCTGGCCTCCCTCAACTCCATGGTCGAAGAGAACATCGAGGGCAACCGTGTGGTCAAGGCATTCGTGCGCGAACCGTACGAGACCGAAAAGTTCGACGAGCACAACGACGATTACATGCAGTGCAACATGGCCTTGGCCTACAACTCGCGCAAGTACATGCCGTGGCTGGACGGCCTCGGCTTCTCGCTGCAGCTCATCACCCTCGGCCTCGGCGGCTTTCTGGTCATCAAGGGCTACATGACCCTCGGCAATCTGGTGAGTTTCAACTCCTTCCTGTGGATGATCGACGGCCCGGTGCGCCAGTCCGGCTGGCTGATCAACGACTGGCAGCGATTCAACGCCAGCTGCATCAAAATCCGCAAGCTGCTCACTGAACAGCCGCGCATCGTGGAGAAGCCCGACGCGGTCGAAGCCGTCAAGCAGGCGGTCACGATCGTCGAGCAAGTCAAGCACGATGATGAGGCTACCGGGGCTACCGGAGCGCCCGTGGCTTCCGGAACATCCGGTGCCCAGCAGTCCACCGAACGCAAGTTCTGCCCGCTGCACATCAAGGGCGACATCCGCTTCGACCACGTCAGCTTCGCCTTCCCGGACGACCCGGAGACCCCGATCCTCAAGGACCTCGACTTCACCGTGCCCGCCGGCTCCAAGCTCGGCATCCTCGGCGAAACCGGCGCGGGCAAGTCCACGCTCGTCAGCCTCATCTCCCGCTTCTACGACCCGACCGTTGGCCATGTGCTCATCGACGGCATCGACGCACGCGACTGGCCGCTGGCCACCTTGCGCTCGCAGGTGTGCATCGTGGCGCAGGATACCTTCCTGTTCTCCGACACCATCGGCGGCAACATCGGTTTTGGTGCCAGCGGTGATAGCGACGACCGATATATCCAGAAAATGGCCCAGATCGCCGGCGCGGACAATTTCATCAGGTCGATGCCGCAGGGTTATGACACCGTCGTGGGCGAACGCGGCGTGGGCCTGTCCGGCGGACAGAAGCAGCGCCTGTCGCTGCGGCCGCGCGCTCGCGGACAATCCGTCGATTCTGATTATGGACGATACGACCTCGGCCGTCGATATGGAGACCGAGGCGGAGATCCAGAAGCACCTCAAGGAGATGGACGGCGGCAAGACCATCGTCGCCATCGCCCACCGCATCTCGTCGGTCAAGGATTCCGACCTGATTCTGGTGCTCGAGCACGGACGTATCGTCGAACGCGGCACCCACGCCGAACTCGTGGCCGCACACGGCCGCTACTGGGACATCTACCACAAGCAGCTCGGACTCCAGTCCGGCGTCGCACAAGGTTTTTAGAAGAGGACTTATGGCACAACGCAATACATACCGCGAGGATGAGGAACTCGAGGAGCAGATCAACTTCCGGGACATCCTGCGCGTCGGCAAATATCTCAAACCGTATATGGCACAGGTGGCGCGCATTCTCGTCGTCGTCATCTCGATGAGCTGCATCGTCGTCGCCGTGCCGTACCTGACCAAGATCATGATCGACGAGGCGATCCCGAACAAGGACCTCGGCAAGCTCGGCATCCTCGCCGTGATCCTCGCCGCGCTGATCGTGCTGTACGAGTTCGGGCTGCGCTACCGCACGGTGGCGATCACGCGCGTCGGCCAGCTCATGCTCAAGGACATGCGCCGCGATATCTTCACGCATATCCAGACGCTGCCCTTCAGCTACTTCGATTCGCGCCCGCACGGCAAGATCCTGATCCGCGTGGTCAACTATGTGAACACGCTTTCGGACACGCTGAGCTCCGGTCTGATCAACGTGATCTCCGACGTGTTCACCTTCGTGATCACGCTGATCGTGATGTTCGTGATCGACTGGCAGCTGGCCCTGTGGAGCCTGATCCTGTTCCCGGTGCTCATCATCTGGGTGCGCGTGCTGCAGATCTTCCAGCGGCGCGCCTTCCAGAAGCTCTCCAACAAGCAGAGCAACCTGAACGCCTACATCCACGAGTCGATCGCCGGCGTGAAGACCACGCAGACCTTCGCACAGGAGCAGGCCCAGTTCAGAACCTTCCAGGAGCAGCAGGGCGAGGTGCGTTCCGCGTGGATGCACGCCGTGCACATCCAGTTCCTCATGTGGCCGGGCGTGCAGACCATCTCCGTGATGACCATCTCGTTCATCTACTTCGTCGGCGTGATGGGCTTCGGGGGCGTGAACGTGACCACCGGCGTGCTCATCGCGTTTGTCGGCTACGCGAACAACTTCTGGAATCCGGTGATCAACATCGGCAACTTCTACAACCAGCTCATCACCTGCTCGGCGTACCTCGAGCGCATCTTCGAGACGCTCGACGTCACGCCGGAGATCCGCAACAAGCCCGACGCGGCGGACCTGCCGCAGATCCGCGGGCGCGTCGACTTCAACGACGTGGTGTTCCGCTACGAGAAGGACGGCCGCAACATCCTCAACCTCGTGGACTTCCACGTCGAACCGGGGCGCACGATCGCGCTGGTCGGCCCGACGGGCGCCGGCAAGACGACGATCATCAACCTGCTGTCGCGCTTCTACGACGTGTCCGAGGGCTCGGTGACGATCGACGGCTACGACGTGCGTGACGTGACGCTCGCATCGCTGCGCCGGCAGATGGGCGTCATGCTGCAGGACACGTTCATCTTCTCCGGCAACGTGCGCGAGAACATCCGCTACGGCAAGCTCGACGCCACCGACGAGGAAATCGAGGCGGCGGCGAAGGCCGTGCACGCGCACGAGTTCATCATGGAACTGCCCGACGGGTACGACACGGTGGTGGAGGAGCGCGGATCGACCCTGTCGGCCGGCCAGCGCCAGCTCATCGCCTTCGCGCGCGTGCTGCTCGCCGACCCGCGTATCCTAATCCTGGACGAGGCGACGAGCAACATCGACACGCACACCGAGGAGGCGATGCAGGCCGGCCTGCAGCATCTGCTCAAGGGGCGCACGAGCTTCATCATCGCGCACCGCCTGTCGACGATCGAGAACGCGGACGAGATCTTCTACATCGATCACGGCCAGATCGTCGAGCACGGCTCGCACGCACAGCTGCTCGCCGCCAAGGGCGCGTACTACCGCCTCTACGAGTCGCAGTACGCGATGATTCGCGTGGCCAGCGGGGCGCCGGAAGAGTGACGAGATGTTGCGCACAAGGATGCGTTTAGCGGCGTTTCACATAGCGGGTGCTGCGGCCAGCACCGATTTTGATGATCGTACCGGAGTCCAACAGTGATTTCAGCGTGCGCTCAATGGTGGTGGTGCTGGTATCGGGCATGCGAGCGAGAATATCGGCCTTGGAGAGTGGAACTAGGGATTGATCAAGCAGTGCTTCAATCCGCGTTCCCTTGGTGGCTACTCGCGGTGCTCCCTGCGCTCTGCCGCCTGCCGTGAGATTGATGCGTTCGTCGAATTCCTTGCACGCGGACAGTATGATGCCAAGCAGGTAGTTCGTGAATGGCGCATAATCATTGGCGTTGTCGTCCCAGCCTTGGGTGCTTGCGGCCAGCGCCTCATAATAAGTGCTTTTACTTTGCTCGATAAGGTGTTCGATACTGATGTATTTGCCGACCATATAGCCATTGCGGCACAGCATCAGGAGCGTGAGTAGCCGACTCATACGGCCATTGCCGTCATTGAACGGATGTATGCAGGTGAAATCGAGAATGAACATGGCGATGGCAAGCAATGGATCGGTATGTCCATCTCGGATTGCTTGCGTGTAGGCGGAACACGCGCGTTCGATCAGTTCCGGTGTGACAAGTGCGGACGGTGGGGCGAATCGCACGGTGCTGGTCCCGTGTGCATCTCGTTCGATGATGACGTTGTCACTGTCCTTGAAATGCCCCGCAAAGGTCAGTGGTGTGTGTCGGAAGAGGTCGCGGTGCAGTTGAAGAATGACGTTCGGGGTAATCGGAATATAGTCGTGGCTTTCGTGAATAACCGATAGCGCGTCACGGTAACCGGCAATTTCTTCTTCATTGCGATTGCGCGGTGTGACTTTCTCCGAGACGAGATCGTTGAGCCTGCTATCGCTGGTAGAAATACCTTCGATGCGGTTTGAGGCATCTGTGCTTTGGATGCGCGCGACGGCAACCAGCGTCCCCAATATATCCGGTCTGATCGTTGTCTGTATGCTTTGACGCCCTTTTGCCTCGTGAATAGCGGCAAGCAAA
>ENA-OQHF01000982-OQHF01000982.1-human-gut-metagenome-genome-assembly--contig:-NODE-982-length-16268-cov-6.644136_pt1 | contig 16268 bp, 18 predicted proteins | sample MGYA00242559_ERZ504709 | MGnify/ENA primary metagenome ERZ504709 (study PRJEB26092, sample SAMD00036203) | human gut metagenome | host: Homo sapiens | study: EMG produced TPA metagenomics assembly of... | reverse complement strand
GTAAGGATTAAAGTTTACCTAAGATCATGAAGGAAATGATCAGACCATACAGAGCAATACCTTCTGCCATGGCTACGAAGATCATGGATTTACCGAACAGGGAACCGTCTTCGCTGATAGCACCCAGGGCTGCACTTGCAGAACTTGCTACGGCGATACCGGAACCGATGCCGGACAGGCCGGTTACGAGAGCGGCACCGAGATAACCAAGACCGGTTGCAAGACCACTTCCGGCTGCGTCAGTAGCAGCCTGTACGTTCTGCGCACCGGCGAACATGGCGATGGTTCCTACAAGGAGTGTGCCAAAGAAGAAGAAACAGTTGACTGCCAGAGACTTTTTGTAACGTTTTTTGTTTCTCTCACCCAGAAGAAATGCGCCTCCCGGGATGATGATGCTGAGAATCAGTGCTGCGGCGGTAAGAATTTCGATAATAGTTGACATAATAATATCCTCCTGCTTATTTATTTTTGGATTTTTTTAAAAATGGCTGAAAAGCTCTTCCGTTTCCTTTATAGAAACGGCTGAACATCTCATAATATTCCAGACGGAGAACCTGGATAGCTACGATCAGGCCTTCCATCGCGGTAACGAAAATATTGCCGAGGATCACGACGATCCAGTTCGGGCTTCCGGCTTCTGCACCGGCAAGCATCAGTACGACTTCCATCATAGCGGCATGGCTGACGGCGAAAGCGCCGATACGGACGAAAGAAAGGGTGTTGGACAGATAACTTAACATGACTTCGAAGAGTTCAAAAAAGCTCTGTACAAAATACATGCCCTTGCTTCCTTCGATGACGGGACTTTCTTTTTTCACCATTCTTGCCAGAGGCTCCTTCAGCATAATGATCACTAACGGAATACCGAACATCACGCCGAGAACCGCACCTGCGGGAAGGGTGTGACCTGTCATAAACAGGAAGATCACAGCGACCAGGGAACCGTAGAACACCAGTCCTGCCACAGCATTCTGGTCAAACCAGATGCCTTCCACATCTTTCATGCGAACGGCATTAATAATATGGAAGATCATTGTAATCAGGATCAGGAACATACCGAAAGCGATTGCAACGACAAATACCGTATTTAACGTACCAAGGAACGGCAGATTGGACATCGCCTCCACCGGACGCAGCCAGAGCGCGGGGATCACATCTTCAAAACCGAAGATGCTTCCGAACATCAGACCGAAGAAAGTGGAGAAAATACCTGCGGTACCGATAATGGCTGCCAGATCCAACTTCTTAAACTTATATAGAAGAAATCCGCCGATCACCAGGCAGGCTCCCTGACCGGCATCACCGAACATCGCACCGAAGATAAACATATAGGTCAGTGCCACGAAGATCGTAGGATCCATCTCGTGATAGGACGGCAGACCGTACATTTTCACAAACATCTCAAAGGGACGGAAGATCTTCGGATTCTTTAACTTGGTCGGCGGTTCGCCGTGTGCTGTGGAATACGGATCTGTCTCTACGAAACAGTAGAGATTCTGATCATCCGCGATTTCTTTCTGAAAAGCTGTGGCATCTGTGACAGACATCCAGCCGCACAGGATATAAAAGACTTCCCGGTTATCCTCTTTGGTGCAGGCGGCAAGCCGGCGGACATCAAAGTTGCGGGACTGACTTTCCAGTTTCCGTGTGGCTGCATAGAGCTTTTCACCCTGCTTTTGCAGCAGTTCGGCAATGGTATCCTGCAGTTTTGCCAGCTCTTTTTCTGTCTGTTGCAACTGTCCGGCTAACTGTGCCTGTACCTGAGACGGAATGCCGTAAAGCTTTTCGGGAACATCCAGCTGTTCAAAATGCATAGATGCGTAGACTGCATCGATCCGGTCAGTTACTTTGGTCGGGCAGAAATAAAAGCCCCAGATATACCGGTCATTTTTCTGGCAGGGGTAAAAGAGCGTCTCTTCACTGCCATACACATATGTTTCAAATTTGTTGTAATATTCCCTGCTGATACGACCAAAGCGGCAGGTCATATAGCGGAACTGCAGAAAACGGGAAATATCAAAGTCAAGTGAGAGGAAGGGTTCCAGCTGTGTCAGGAGTTCTTCCAGTTCTTTTTTCTGATCTTCCAGTTCTTTTTTCTGTTCGTTGATTCGGGTCAGCTGTTGATCGAAGGATTCGATCAATGCGACCGCTTCATCCAGTGTCATGGTGAGATTCGTCTGGATGTTTCCGGAGTCCAAAAGCTTTTCATATTCCAGTGCTTTTGCCAGAAGTCCTTTGTAGGGATTGATCTGCAGATAAGGAGTCAGTGTTTTTAACGTCTGCAGCTGTGCAAGAGCATTTTCCAGATGGATCTCGTATCGGGAAAGATACTGATCCACCACCCGGTCAATATCGGCTTTTGGTCCGGTGATACTTACAAATTGCATTTTTTCAATCATAGTTACATCCCCCGGTGTTTTTTTGCTTACGATTTCGAGATATAGCGCATGGTGTCTTCCGGCGTGATACTGTAACGGATACATTCAAGTACCGTTGTCAGCCGGTCGATCTCATGTTCTTTGTGATAGAGGTAGCAGTAGATCGTGGATACAGAATAAGGATCCGCTTTGCTTTCTCCGGAAAGGACATGCTTCATGATGCTGCTGTACATCTCTTCAAGCGTATGTGAGTTCAGTTTTTCGTAACGTCGTCCATAGTAGGTCCGGTCAAGAAGCGATTCGAAAGCTGTCATCGTCTCAGCTTCTACCAGAGCAGCGATATCTTTCTTATGCAGCTTGTAATTCACAGGAATCAGCAGTGCATAGATATCGGCAGCGGTCATATGGTAATACTGTTTGGAACGGTAGATCCACTGAAGATTCAGCAGATCAAATTTGTTCCCGTAGGCTTTGGTGATCTCTTCCAGGTTCTTTTTGGAGAGAATCTTGTCTTTTGTCTTCCATATGGCAGAAAAATAAGAAAGATCCAGTGCCATCTCGTAGTCAAAAAGCGTTGGTGTTTCCAGACCGGACAGTGCGGCCAGTGGCTGGTAGTAACTGGTTCCCCGCAGATGACTGACAAATTCTTCAATGGACCGGGACGCGGTCAGCAGGTTGATATCCAGCTGTGAGTGCTTATCGAAGAATGGTTTGAATAAAGAAAGATCCAGATTTACATCTCTGTGATCAAAGATTTTATTCAGACATTCTTTCATGATGGACACTTCGTATCGTCCGAAATAAAGATTGAGGAATTTGCGCTGCTCCATGTTGGAAAATTGATAAATCTTGGTAAAATCGCGATAAATCGAATTCACCAGAAGCTGTTCAATCTTTCCACGGTGCAGAGCCTCTTCTGAGAGAGAGTCCAGGATCGCTTCATAAGCGGGCTGCTGTTTCAGATAGGTAACTGCCTGGGGAACGCTTTTGAGTTCTGCCAGTTCCCGGTACTGATCGTCAGTCAGCAGTCTGCTCTGCATGGCTCGGATCTTCGTGGTCAGACCACTGTAAGATAATAATGATCCCATATACTTCACATCCTGATTATTTTATGGTAAATCTTGTCGCATAATGCATCTTTATGTTCCTTATAATAAGCATCCATGTGCTTAAGGGAACGTTCGGTGGAGGTTTTCAGGTGTTCCAGTTCCCGATCCGCCTGTTCCTGCAAAGTGCGTTTGGCAGCTTCCAGTGCTCTGGCAGCCTGAGCATCCGTATCGTTATCATAAGTAGAGGTACGTTCCTCGGCCGCGTTGTCCTGACGTCGGGTTTCTTCGACAGCAGATTCCATAATACGGGAAGCGGCTGTTTCGATTTCAGACAATTTGTCGATTACAGATTCCATTTTTCCCTACTCCTTTGTTTAAAATTTATCATTATCATACACCTATTCAATCAAAAAGTAAATCAGAACTGTCTATATGTATACAAATTATTGGAAATGTATAACAAATTTATTCATATTCATAATGAAAAATAATCCTTTCCAAGTATGCCTCTTTTATAGTAGAATAAAGCGCGACATAGCTGTTTTATACAAGAAAATACCTGGAGGGAAATATATGAGGTTAAGGAATATACGCGGCTCTAAAGAGACGATTGCAGCCAGCGATTATGTGGTACAGGAACCGGAGACACACAAGGGAACATGGGGGCAGCTTTTTGGCAATGAGCAGCCGGTACAGATTGAAGTGGGAATGGGAAAGGGACGTTTTATCATGGATATGGCGCGCCTGCATCCGGACCGTAATTTTGTGGGGATCGAGATGTATGACAGTGTACTGCTCCGTGCGGTGCAGAAGAGAGAACAGCTCGAAGAAGATCTGCCAAACCTGTATTTTATCCGTATGGATGCACGGAATCTGCCGGATGTCTTTGAGAAAGGAGAAGTGGATAAGATCTATCTGAACTTTTCGGACCCATGGCCGAAGGAGCGTCATGCAAAACGCCGTCTGACTTCCCGCCAGTTTTTGGAGCGTTACGACAAGATCCTGGCACCGGAGGGAACGGTAGAGTTCAAGACCGATAACCGCCCGCTGTTTGAGTTCTCACTGGAAGAAGTGAAAGAAGCAGGCTGGGTTCTGGACGCTTCGACTTTTGATCTTCATCATGATGCAAAGCTGATGGAAGGAAATGTAATGACCGAATACGAAGAAAAATTCTCCCGGGCGGGAAACCCGATCCATAAAATGATCATTCACCGATAAGAAGAGAAAATGATCCGGCGCAGCGGAATAACCCGCTGTGGACCGGATTCTTTCTCCTTCATATCATATTATAACAACAGAACTTTGAAGGATCCGTGAGAAGATGGGAAAAAAATGCTGTTGCCGCAACCGCTTCTACGACTGGAGCTACAACAACCCCAGGATCGACCGCAAACTGACTGATCTGCACAAACGTCTGTCAGAACTGGACGATATCCTGTGTGCGAGAAAGAAAAGTGAAAAAAACGAAAAAAATTGTAAAAAAAGACTTGCATTTTTCTATACGGATGATATAATAGTTCTTGCGTTACAGATACAAGCGCCTTTAGCTCAGCTGGTAGAGCAGTAGACTCTTAATCTATTTGTCCAGGGTTCGAATCCCTGAAGGCGCACTTAAAGCACTGTTTTCGATGACATGGAGCATCGGGGACGGTGCTTTTTTAATGTCTGATACGAAAATTCAAAATCTATAGGTCGAAAAAGACCTTCTGAATAAACAAAGAAAAGGAGAAAACTTATGAACCGAGATGTACCGTTAAAAAAATACGCAAAAAAAATGAACCACTCCTACACCTTCGGCGCTTTCCCGACGATCGAACTGCTGAAAAATCAGCCGGAACATGTGCTGAAAGTCCTGCTTCACCCGGATATGAACAGTGAGACTCAACTGGAGATCATCACTGACCTGTGTAACCGGCACAATATACCGATCGAACGGGCCGCAAAAGTGGTTGAAAAGCTCAGAGACAAAGAGAACATCTTCGCTGTCGGTGTGTTTGAAAAATACACGAACCAGCTGGATCCAACAGCGGATCATATCGTTCTTGTTAACCCGAGTGATATGGGGAATATGGGAACGATCATCCGGACAAGCATCGGTTTTGGTATCGAAAATCTTGCGATCATAGAGCCGGGTGTGGATGTATTTAACCCGAAAGTAGTACGGGCCTCGATGGGATCTTTGTTTCAGTTGAATTTCTGTTATTTCCCAAGCTTTGAAGCCTACAAAGAACAGGCGGGTAACAGAAGCCTTTATCCGTTTATGCTAAAGGGAGCTGTGCCGTTGCAGGAGCTTCAGAGAGACACCACTGAGACCTACTCCCTGATCTTCGGAAATGAAGCCACCGGACTGCCGGACAGTTTTGCGGATGAAGGCCAAAGTGTGGTGATCCGTCATACCGATCATATCGATTCGTTAAACCTGGCGCTGGCTACCGGCATCGGTATCTACGAATTCACAAAATGATAAAAATAACTAAAAAAGATATAAAAAATATCTAAAAAAAGACAGGTTTCGAGCCGGGAAATTTTAAGAAAACCTGGAAAAATGAAAAATAGCATAAAAAATACACAGGATTTTGTGAATAATAAAACGACTAATGGTCAGTTTTGCTAAAATACGAGAAAAATTGACAAAAACAAACATGAAAAATAGGAATGTTGACAAATGAAAAATTCAGAAGTAAAATTTGTAAAACTTCGGATTTATGGAGAGGATATAAATTAAGAAGTTTTAAGTGACTATTCAGTAGATAATATCCCACGAGGGTACTGAACAGTTACGTTTTGCTTATTAAAAGTTAAGGAAAGGGAGGGAGAGAAACGGATTTAGCAAGTAAATTACTGGAAGAGCTGAACTGTGACACTGCCTTTACGATCCCCCTGTTTGGAGGAATTGAAATCGCAGAGTCGGTGGTTGTAACCTGGATCATTATGGCTGCACTGGTAATAATTTCCATATTACTTACACGCAATCTCCAGGTGGAACCTGAAAACATCAGTAAGCGCCAGTTGGCACTGGAAACAGTGATCGGTGTCATACAGGATTTCTTCAAAGATATTCTTGGAGAAAAAGGAAAAATGTATATTCCTTATCTGATGTCGGTGGCCATTTATATTGGCGTAGCCAATCTGATTGGTATTCTGGGATTTAAACCACCAACTAAAGACATGAATGTAACAGCAGCTCTGGCAATCATGAGCATTGTATTAATTGAATTTGCCGGAATCCATGCAAAAGGCGGAAAAAAGTGGCTGAAGAGTTTTGCAGAACCTACACCGGTGGTGTTGCCGATCAACATCCTGGAAATCTTCATCCGACCGGTATCCCTTTGTATGCGATTATTCGGTAACGTACTGGGTTCCTTCGTTGTCATGAAACTGATCGAAGCAGTAGCCCCTGTACTGGTGCCTGTACCGTTGACCTGTTATTTTGATATTTTCGACGGACTGATCCAGGCATATGTGTTTGTCTTTCTGACAGCACTGTTTATCAAAGAAGCTATTGAGTAAACTTAATTGGAAAAGAGAAAAGGAGAAAACATTATGTTAGTAGCAATCGGAGCAGCAGTAGCAGTATTAACAGGTATCGGAGCAGGACTGGGAATCGGTCTGGCAACAGGTAAAGCAGTAGATGCAATCGCAAGACAGCCGGAAGCAGAAAGCAAAATCAGCAAATCCCTTCTTCTTGGTTGTGCACTGGCAGAGGCAACCGCTATTTACGGTTTCGTTATCGGTCTGCTGATCATCTTCTTCCTTGGCTAATCACCATTACCGAAACATGAGAAAAACGAGAAAGGCAGGTGAGTAAAGGGTGTTACGGATAGACTTAAATCTGGTTTGGACCATTATCAACGTCATCATTCTCTACCTTTTACTGAAAAAGTTCCTGATCAAACCGGTAACTGCGATCATGGATAAGAGAGAGCAGATGGTGAAACAGGGTCTGGAAGGTGCCAGAGCCCAAGAGAGCCAGGCGAAGGAACTGAAGGTTAAATATGAAGAAGCCCTTGCATCTGCGAAGGAAGAATCTCTCCAGCTGGTTGAGAAAGCCAGAGGAAATGCCCAGGTGGAATATGACCGTATTCTGGGTGAAGCGGATGAACAGGCGAAAAAGATAAAAGAAGCGGCCAGAAAGGATGTGGAACTGGATCGGGAAAAAGCAATGAAAGAGATGCAGTCCGAAGTTGCAGGACTTGCTCTTACCGCAGTATCCCGTATCCTGCAGGAAGGTACTGATCCACAGAGTGACGGTGCGCTGTATGAACAATTTTTGAAAAAAGCAGGTGAGGCCAATGACACAGACCGCTGATCGTTATGGAAAAGTGCTTTATGATCTGAGAGTTCCCGCAGAAGATGTGGAACAGATGAAAGCGGCTTTGTGTGCGGCGCCTCAGCTGGTGAAAATTCTCAATGATCCGACTCTTACCAAAGAGGTAAAGCATGAGATTATAGAAACAATATTCCCGAAGAGCTTACACAACTTTTTAAAGACAGTCAGTGACCGGCGAAGATGTGATCAGATCGATGACATGCTGGAAAGCTACAGGGCCTGTGTGAGAAAGGAAAAGGGAATTGTGGCCGCTACGCTGTACTGTGTCCATGAGCCGGATGAGAATCAGAAAGCTCAGATGGAACAGTTCGTCAGGAGAACCTATGGCGTCAATGGCGTGGAAATGACTGTTGAACAGCAGCCGGACCTGATCGGAGGATTTGTTCTTCGTGTGGGAGACCGGGAATTTGACTGGAGTCTGCGCGGCAGAGTCCGTCAGCTGCAACAACGATTGATCCGGAGGTGAAAGAAATGAGCACAATCAGCTCAGAAGAAATTATTTCCATTCTGAAAGAGAAAATCGAAAATTACGATGCCATGTGTCAGGAACAGGAAACCGGTAAGGTTATCAGTGTCGGTGACGGAATCGCAACGATCTATGGAATCGATCATGCGATGTACGGCGAGATCGTAACTTTTGAAAACGGCGAAAAAGGAATGGTTCAGGATATCCGTCAGGATACCATCGGATGTATCCTGTTCGGTAAAGATACAGGAATCAAAGAAGGTACCCGTGTGGTACGTACGAAAAAGAAAGCCGGAATCCCGGTCGGTGAAGGATTTGTCGGCAGAGTTATCAACGCGCTGGGCGAGCCGATCGACGGAAAGGGAGCTGTAGAAGAAGACGACTACTATCCGGTAGAAAGAGAAGCACCTGGTATTATTGAGAGAAAATCTGTCAGTGTTCCTATGGAGACCGGTATCTTGTCTATCGACTCCATGTTCCCGATCGGACGTGGACAGCGTGAGTTGATCATCGGTGACCGTCAGACCGGTAAGACAGCGATCGCAACCGATACCATCTTAAACCAGAAAGGCAAAGACGTAATCTGCGTCTACGTTGCCATCGGTCAGAAAGCATCTACGATTGCAAAACTGGTAAATACACTGACCAAACATGATGCTATGGATTACACCATCATCGTTTCTGCTACAGCCAGTGACTGTGCACCGTTACAGTACATTGCACCTTATTCGGGAACCGCTATGGCAGAATATTTTATGCACAAAGGAAAAGACGTACTTATCGTATACGATGATCTGTCCAAACATGCGGTTGCATACCGTGCCCTGTCCCTGTTGCTGGAGCGTTCTCCGGGACGTGAAGCTTATCCGGGTGACGTATTCTATCTGCATTCCAGACTGCTGGAACGTTCCAGCCGGCTGAGCGATGAAGAAGGCGGCGGATCTATCACAGCGCTGCCGATCATCGAGACACAGGCGGGTGACCTGTCGGCCTATATCCCGACAAACGTTATTTCCATCACTGACGGTCAGATCTTCCTGGAAAGTGATCTGTTCTTCTCCGGTATGCGTCCGGCCGTAAACGTTGGTCTTTCCGTATCCCGTGTAGGTGGTGCGGCACAGACAAAAGCCATGAAGAAAGCAGCAGGAAGTATCCGTATCGACCTGGCTCAGTACCGTGAGATGGAAGTATTTACCCAGTTCAGTTCCGATCTGGATGAGACAACCAAAGCGCAGTTACAGTATGGAAAATGTCTGATGGAACTGTTAAAACAGCCATTATGTAATCCGCTTTCCATGCCACAGCAGGTTATCACTCTGGTAGCTGCAACACATAAAGTTTTGGTAGATGTGGAAGTAAGCAAACTGAAAGCATTCCAGATGGATATGCTGCAGTATTTTGCAGATATGCATAAAGAGATCATCGATGAACTGAATGATAAAAAAGTTCTCAACGATGAACTGACAGAAAAGATCGTAGAAGTGGCAGAGGAATTCAAGAAGAGCAGGTGTTAATATGGCAAATGTAAAAGAGATACAGGACCGGATCAAGAGTATCCAGGACACCATGAAGATCACCAATGCGATGTACATGATCTCATCATCCAAGATGAAGAAAGCAAAGAAAGCGCTGTCAGATACAGAGCCCTATTTCTTTGAGATGCAGTCCGCGATCCGCCGTATCCTGCGTCATGTGCCGGATATTGAGCATGCTTTCTTCGATGAGAGACCGGAGATTCCGAAAAAAGACCGGAAGATCGGTCACATCATCGTAACAGCAGACAAAGGACTGGCAGGTGCTTATAACCATAACGTGATCAAGATGGCAGAAGAGCAGCTGCAGTGGGAGGGAAAACACAGTCTGTTTGTTCTTGGAGAACTGGGTCGGCAGTATTTTTCAAAGAAAACACTGCCGGACGTGTCTGTGGATATGGATTTCCACTTTACGGTTCAGAAGCCTTCCATGCACCGTGCCCGTATGATCGGGCTGCGTATGGTAGAGGAATATCTGGAAGGAAAACTGGATGAGATCCATGTGATCTACACCAACATGGAAAATGCTGTGACCAATGAGACACAGACTCTTCAGCTGCTTCCGTTAAAGAAAGCTTCGTTCCATACCGAACTGAAAATGGGAATTCCGGCGGATGTACATCATGAGGAGATCATGCTGGTACCGTCCGCAGATGAAGTGTTAAATACCATCATTCCGAACTATGTAGTGGGAACGATATACGGCTGTCTGGTAGAATCCTACTGTAGCGAGCAGAACGCCCGTATGACAGCCATGGATGCCTCGAACCGGAATGCCAGCGAGATGCTGAAAGCCTTATCGATTCAGTATAACCGGGCAAGACAGGCAGCGATCACCCAGGAGATCACCGAGGTTATCGCAGGTGCGAAAGCACAGAAAAACAAACACAGGTAGAGGTAAAGTAACTATTCAGTAGGTAGTATTCCGCGAGGCGTTTTGGCATGAATATGCCAAAATCCCGAGACATGCAAGCCAAAATGCCATCACCGAAGGTGATTTTAAATGCATTTTGGCTCGTAACTGTGAAGCGACTGAACAGTTACGAGGCAAAAATATAGAGAAGAGATAAGAGAGGAGGAGCGAATCCATATGCAGACAGGAAAAATCGTACAGGTCATGGGACCTGTAGTAGACGTCCTTTTCGAAGGACAGACTCTCCCGTCCATCAAGGATGCTCTGGAAGTTGACAACGGTGGGAAAAAGTGTGTCATGGAAGTAGCACAGCACATCGGAAACAATATGGTTCGTTGTATTATGCTGAATTCCAGTGAAGGACTTCACCGTGATATGGAAGTAACAGCTACAGGCGCAGGTATTCAGGTGCCGGTAGGAGAAAAGACACTGGGTCGTCTGTTCAATGTACTGGGTGACACCATCGATGGTGGAGAAAGCCTGGAGAAAGAACAGCACTGGGTAATCCACAGAGATCCCCCGACCTTTGAGGAACAGAGCCCGGTTGTAGAGATCTTGGAGACAGGTATCAAAGTAATCGACCTTCTGGCACCCTATGCCAAAGGTGGTAAGATCGGTCTGTTCGGTGGTGCCGGTGTAGGTAAAACCGTACTGATCCAGGAGCTGATCCGTAACATCGCAACAGAACACGGTGGATATTCCATCTTCACCGGTGTAGGAGAACGTTCCCGTGAAGGTAATGACCTGTGGAGTGAGATGAAAGCATCCGGTGTACTGGAGAAAACCGCTCTGGTATTCGGACAGATGAACGAGCCACCGGGATCCCGTATGCGTGTAGCAGAGACGGGTCTGACCATGGCAGAATATTTCCGTGATGAAGAACATCAGAACGTGCTTCTGTTTATTGATAACATTTTCCGTTTTGTACAGGCAGGTTCCGAGGTATCCGCCCTGCTTGGACGTATGCCTTCCGCAGTAGGTTACCAGCCGACTCTGGCAAATGAAATGGGTGAACTGCAGGAGAGAATCGCTTCCACAAAGAACGGTTCCGTAACTTCCGTACAGGCTGTTTATGTGCCTGCCGATGACCTGACAGACCCGGCTCCGGCAACAACCTTCGCCCACCTGGATGCAACAACCGTACTTTCCCGTAAGATCGTAGAGCAGGGTATCTATCCGGCCGTAGATCCGCTGGAATCTTCTTCCCGTATTCTGGAAGCGGATGTGGTAGGAGAAGAACACTACCGCGTAGCAAGAAAAGTGCAGGAGATTCTTCAGAAATACAAAGAACTGCAGGATATCATCGCGATCCTTGGTATGGAAGAACTGTCAGAAGACGATAAACTGACCGTATTCCGTGCAAGAAAGATCCAGCGTTTCCTGTCCCAGCCGTTCCACGTAGCAGAAACCTTTACCGGTGTTCCCGGAAAATACGTGCCGCTGGCTGAGACCATCCGCGGTTTTAAAGCAATCGTTGACGGTGAGATGGATGAATATCCGGAATGGGCATTCTTTAATGTAGGAACCATCGATGATGTGATCGAGAAAGCAAAGTCACAGGAGGCTTAAGATAAGGAGGTACCGGCATGAGTGGATTTTATATGCGAGTTCTTGCCAGTGACCATGTATTTTACCAGGGAAGGGTAGAAGTAGTGACTCTCCCGGGTGATGATGGTGAACGTACCGTACTGGCCCATCATGCAGACAGTATCATTTCCATCAGAGAGGGCGAACTTCGTTTCCGCGATGAGGAAGGAAACTGGCATGAGGCGATCGTAGGTCTGGGCTTTGCAGAGATGATCAATAACCGTCTGACCATTCTGGTAGACACCGCAGAACGCCCGGAAGACATCGACCGGAAGCGTGCGGAAGAAGCGAAAGCAAGAGCCGAGGAGCAGCTTCGTCAGAAGCAGAGCATGCAGGAATACTACATGTCCAAAGCATCCCTCGCCCGTGCGATGACCAGACTGAGTGCGACGAACAAAAAGAATATTGTATAAACCAGAACCCGGCAGCTTGCGGACAGAAATGTTCGTAAGCTGCCGGGTTATTTTTTCCTGTCTTATTACAAATAGACTGTAAAAAATGTCATATTTCAAAGTTGATCCACAAAAAACGGAGAAGAATATCGTTTTTATAAAAAAATGAAGGATCTCCTGGAAGAAATCAGCCATACCGGAAATATGTTTATCCGTGTACACTGTTCCTATGTGGTGAACTATTACTACATCAAATCCCTCAACTCCACCGAGGCAGAACTCCTGACAGGAGAAAAACTTCCGGTGAGCGGGGAATATAAGAATGAGGCGTTAAAGAAGTTAGATTGCATTTTATGCCGATTTGTTACGAGTTATGACAGAACATGCTACAATTTAATAAGAAATGTTAGTTTGATATGCAAAATATTTAAGTTTTCTTTACGTTTCCGAGATCCTATTTACAGTGGGATATCCGAGTGCTATAATCCGCTTAAATACTTTGATATGCAAATTATTTGCAAGAAAGGCGGGTAAATAACGCCGGAGCAGGGGAGAGAGAACCGGTAAAAACAGAGGGTTGAACCTGCGGGAACATGTAATTCAGGCAGCCGAAAAGGAAGGAAAAATACCAGGTTGCCTGTTAGTGACTGGGAGTAGGCAGTACAGTCAGGTGCCACGGGGAGAGGTGGCAGAAATGGAGGAATCTATGAAGAGAAAGAGCATGATCGTAGCAGTGCTGATGGCAAGTATGTTACTGGGAGCCTGCGGGAAACAGGCAGAGACGAATGGGGAGAAAGATCCGGTAGTGACAGAAGCGCCGACAGAGGAGGCAACACTGGAAGCAGAAGAACCTGCAGGTAATGGCACCAAGACAGAAGAAAGTGCGGAAGTGACCAAGGGGGCTACAGATAATTCTGCAGCCACAGGTAAAACAAATAATGCAGATAGTTCAGTTAAACCGGAGAGTACAGATAAAAATGAAAGTAAAGGGGAGTCTGGTAAGACATCACAAAAGCAGTTCCGGCAATGTAGAAAAAGAGGAGCAGACAGATACAAAAGAAGAAAAACCAGTTGAAACAGAAAGTCAGGAAAAGGCTACACCGGAAGTAGATGTAAGTAATTATCTGAGCGATTATAAAAGCCTGAAGAGTCTTTTGAATATGGAATCCACAACTTCATGGCAGTTCGGAACAAGTGATTCTTATGTGTCAAATAATTTCTATCTGGAATGGGACAAAGACATATACAGCATGAGAAACGATGGCAATCCATCTGTTAAGGTGTATGGAATTTCAATAGGTGATGGACTGGAGCAAGCCGGAAAGACGTTGACAGCCAATGGATGGAAGGATTGTGAGACCGAAGGCGGAGGTCTTTTTATCACGATCATCGGTGGTAATAAATATTGTCTGGAGTTTGGCACTGATGGCAACGGAAATGTAAGCAACTGGTATCTGAATAACTGGCCGGAAGGTGATATTATAGATTATTATGATTCGCTTGAGCAGTAAGAAAGATAGGGATTATTCTATTGTTATAGCTTTATAAAACATGTTTTGGAGTGATGGGATGTGAATCTGTTTTATAGGCATAAGAGCATAGGATAGTGGCAAGGATAAAAGAAAAGGGATAGTATAATAAGGGATGTTATAATAGTTGTAAATAAAAAGGCAGATAATTGCATAATCAAAAGTATGAACGGCAAAGAAGAGGGGAGTACTTCCGCGCCGGAAAGTCCGGGCAGCAGATTCAGGGGGAATGGATCTGCTGCCCGGATTTTGACTCATAATAACGAGGAAAATAAAAACAATTATGTGCAGAATAAGGATTTTACAAAATATACTTTCCATATGGACGGTTTTGTGGGATAATGAAAAAAAGAATGCACATAAAAAACATCTTTTATCATAGAGAGGAGGATACAGATTTATGAGAAAAAGAATATGGTTTGCATGTCTGCTTGCGATGAGCATGACATTTGCTGCATGTGGTTCCAAAGCATCTACAGAGGTAGAGCAGGAAGATGCTGCGACTGTACAGGAGGATACCCCGGAAGCGGAAGAAGATACCACACAGGAAGAGGAAAATACAGATACGATCACACCTGAGGAGTCTCAGGAGCAAACAGAGGAAGTACAGGATCCGACCGTGACAGAGACTCCTGAAGATGAGGAAGCACAGAAAAATGATACAGCGCAGGAAGCTCCGCAGGATGTAACACCGGTGAATGCACAGTATCAGGTGTATGCAGGAACATATTATGACATGAATATCTATGAGGCAACTGCAGAGGGTGGAGAGAGCGATTCTTATTGTCAGATCGAAGTGTCAAATATTACAGATCAGACCTTTGATTTTGCTGTATATCAGCTGACAGACGGTAACAAACAGATGCTTCTGGATACCAGAACGGCTACGTTTGTGGAAGATGGAACAAAGGCTGTATCCGAAAAAGACGGAACAAACCTTGTATTTACATTCCCGGATAACTGGAATGCTCTGCCGAAGGTTGTAGAGATGCAGGTGAGCGGCCTGGATGTTCTGGAAGGAAATTCCTATGTGAACAATAACGTTCCGGGATATGAATTTGGCTGATCGTAAAGAATAAGTGAAGAATCAAAACTGGTCCACCGGATCGGTTATTGATATGCAGTGCAATAAAAATGCCTGAACGTCTGGTGTAAATCAAGCGTTCAGGCATTTTATTGTGTGGTATATTATGCAGAGACTATCTCAGGCTTCGTGGACAATAATATCCGCAAACTGTGCCCGGGTTACTTCCGCCAGTTCTTTTGGATCCAGGCAGATGGTAGTACCGATTCGACCGCCGCTGACATAGATTTTATCGAAGTTTTCCGCACTGTTATGGATGAAAGTAGGGAAAAGTTTCTTCATTCCCAGCGGACTGCAGCCGCCCCGGACATAGCCGGTGATCTTTGTGATTTTCTTTTACCGGAATCAGTTCCACAGACTTTTCGCCGGCTACTTTTGGCAGCCTGTTTTAACTGTACTTCCTCAGCGATGGGAACCACAAAAACATAATATTGTTTGCTCTTTCCCTGTGCCACCAGTGTCTTGAAAGACTGCTCTACAGGTGCACCTGTTTTTTCTGCGGTATGAAGACCGTCGATAAATTCATCACATTCGTATTGAATCATGTCGTACTGGATATGGTGTTTGTCCAGCATACGCATGGCATTTGTTTTTACTTCTTTGCTCATGTTCATCACCTCAACAGGATTATACACATTTTTTTCTTCAGGGCAATATCCACTGAAATTTTCCCGTCAATTTTAGCAACTTTTGACAAAAAGAAGAAAATCAGAAAAATACACTGGACAAATCCAAAGAGTGTGGATATAATGAGCCCATAACAAATCCAGATGCAGCGGTTCAGCTGCAGATTTCCAAAATATAAGTTTAACAAAATACAGACAAGTGGAGACTACTATGAGTTTTTCTATGCTTTTTTGCATTGTATTTGCCATGGGAGCAGTGTTTTTCGACTGTAAGTGGGAGAAAGTTCCCAATCTGTGGATTATAGCCGGGCTTCAGATCAGTATGGCGGAGCATCTGTCCGGAGAGGTGATACAGGGGCTTGGCAGTGCGGTCATTCGCTTC
>ENA-OQHF01000981-OQHF01000981.1-human-gut-metagenome-genome-assembly--contig:-NODE-981-length-16284-cov-6.235687_pt1 | contig 16284 bp, 15 predicted proteins | sample MGYA00242559_ERZ504709 | MGnify/ENA primary metagenome ERZ504709 (study PRJEB26092, sample SAMD00036203) | human gut metagenome | host: Homo sapiens | study: EMG produced TPA metagenomics assembly of... | reverse complement strand
AGAAAGTCGGCACGATTGCCGCCGAGGTAGGGCAGACCCCGCAGGGGTGGAACGCGGCATATTCAACATGATACGCACATTATCGGAGAATGTAATCGTACCCATTGCGGGGCTTGTCATTACCTACGTCCTATGCTATGAGCTTATCAGCATGGTAACGGAAAAGAACAATATGCACGACGTTGACACTTCCATGTTCTTCAAGTGGGTATTCAAGGCTTACGTCGCAGTCTACCTTGTGACGCATACTTTGACATCACTATGGCGGTGTTCGATATGGCGCAGCACGTTGTTTCCGGCGCGGCGGGGGTAATCGGCGGCAGCACAGAGATTGATGTTGCCGCCGCCCTGTCGTCCATGCAGAGCGGGCTTGACGCTATGGAAATCCCCGAACTGCTCTTACTTGTCATGGAAACAAGCCTTGTGAGCTTGTGCATGAAAATCATGTCCGTACTGATAACCGTTATCCTCTACGGGCGCATGATAGAGATTTACCTTTACTGTTCGGTATCGCCTATCCCGTTTGCAACAATGACGAACCGGGAATGGGGGCAGATAGGAAACAACTACCTCAAATCCCTGTTCGCTATCGGTTTTCAAGGCTTCCTCATTATGATATGCGTCGGCATTTACGCGGTTCTGGTAAACAACATGATAATAGCGGACAATCTGCACAGCGCGATATTCTCCCTTGCAGCCTATACCGTTATCCTCTGTTTCTCCCTGTTCAAATCCGGCGCACTGGCGAAGTCGATATTCTCCGCGCATTAGCGGCGTGTCAAGGGCAGGGTGGAGATTTTCAGAGCGAAGCGGCGAAAATACGACCCGACCTTGACGCGGATAACCCCCATATAATACGGGCGGGCAAAGGGCATAGATTGACCTTTGCCTTGATTACCCTTATGGGAAGTTACAGCAACACCAAACCCAGAGAAAGGAGGTTTTCACTTGGCGTATGTACCCGTACCCAAAGACTTATCCAAAGTCAAGACAAAAGTAGCGTTCAACCTTACCAAACGGCAGATTGTATGTTTTGCGGCGGCTCTCCTGTTCGGCTTGCCGCTTTTCTTTCTGCTCAAAGACAGCACAGGCACAAGCCTTGCGTCTATGGCTATGATTGCCGTCATGCTGCCCTTTTTCATGCTTGCCATGTATGAGAAGCATGGACAGCCCCTTGAAGTGGTGGTAAAGAACATCATTCAGACGAAATTCATAGCCCCAAAGGAACGACCATACAGGACAGACAACTTTTATTCCGTCTTAGAACGGCAGAGAAAACTTGAAAAGGAGGTATCAGCGATTGCAAAAGGAAACACGAAGAAACAGCGCGGCGGGAAGAAGCCCCGGAAAGGCTAACCCGCCCCGCAAATTAACCCGCGCCGAGAAGAAGCAGATTGCGGAAATCATCAGACAGGCAAAGGGCGACGGGAAAGCCCACACCGCGCAGCAGACAATCCCCTATATCCAGATGTACCCGGACGGTATCTGTAAAGTGACGGGGCGCAAATACTCAAAGACCATAGCCTTTGAAGATATTAACTATCAGCTTGCACAGGCAGACGACAAGACCGCCATTTTTGAGAACTGGTGCGACTTCCTCAACTACTTTGACGCTTCCGTTTCGGTGCAGCTCTCTTTCATCAATCAGGGGACGCAGCGGGGCGAAGCGGAAAAGGCGGTCAATATCCCGGCACAGGAGGACGCTTTCAATTCTATCCGCACAGAATACCGGGATATGCTGAAAAAACCAGCTTGCAAAGGGCAACAACGGGCTTGTCAAAGCAAAATATATCACCTTTGCCATTGAAGCCGACAGTCTGGGCGCGGCGAAATCCCGCCTTGCCCGTATCGAAACGGACGTACTCAACAACTTTAAGCTCCTGGGCGTTTCTGCCCGCCCCATGACAGGCTATGAACGCCTTAAAATGCTGCATGGCATTTTCCACCCGGAGGGCGGGCAGTTTGCCTTTGATTTTTCATGGCTTGCCCCGTCCGGGCTTTCCACAAAGGACTTTATCGCCCCGTCCTCTTTCCGTTTTGGCGAGGGGCGTTATTTCCGCATGGGGCGCAAAATCGGCGCGGTTTCATTCCTTGAAATCCTTGCGCCGGAATTAAACGACCGTATCTTATCTGACATTCTGGACTTGGAAACGGGCGTTATCGTCAATCTGCATATCCACAGTATCGACCAGACCGAAGCCATAAAGACAATCAAGCGGAAAATCACCGACCTTGACAAAATGAAAATCGAGGAACAGAAAAAAGCGGTACGCAGCGGCTACGACATGGATATAATCCCGTCCGACCTTGCCACTTTCGGCAGCGAAGCGAAGAACCTCTTACAGGACTTGCAGAGCCGGAATGAAAGAATGTTCCTCTTGACGTTCCTTGTGGTGAACATGGCGGACACGAAGCGGAAACTGGAAAATGACGTGTTCGCGGCGGCGGGCATTGCACAGAAGAACAACTGCGCCCTCACCCGCCTTGACTATCAGCAGGAAGCGGGGCTTATGTCCTCTGTACCGCTTGGGGAGAACCTTATCCCCATTCAAAGAGGGCTTACTACATCAAGCACCGCTATCTTTATCCCCTTTATCACGCAGGAGCTTTTTCAGAGGGGCGCGGCACTGTATTACGGCTTAAATGCCCTCTCTAACAACATGATACTCTGCGACCGCAAGCAGCTAAAGAACCCCAACGGCTTAATCTTGGGTACGCCGGGAAGCGGGAAATCCTTTGCGGCAAAAAGGGAAATGACAAACGCTTTCCTCATTACTGACGACGACATTATCATCTGCGACCCGGAAGCAGAGTATTTTTCCCTTGTGCAGCGGCTTGACGGGCAGGTGATACGCTTATCCCCTACGGGCAGGGGCATTGACGGGAAGCCCCAGTATGTGAACCCTATGGATATTAACTTGAATTATTCCGAGGACGACAGCCCGCTTGCGCTGAAATCCGACTTTATCCTTTCCCTCTGCGAGCTTGTCATAGGCGGCAAGGAGGGCTTGCAGCCCGTCGATAAGACCGTCATTGACCGCGCCGTTAGGAATGTGTACCGCCCTTTCCTTGCAGACCCCGACCCGGAGAAAATGCCTATCTTGGGCGACCTCTACAACGAGCTTTTTGAAGCAGCCGGAGCCGGAAGCGGCGCGTATCGCGGCGGCATTGGAGCTGTATGTTTCCGGGAGCCTTAACGTCTTTAACCACCGTACCAACGTGGAACTGAATAACCGCCTTGTCTGCTTTGACATCAAGCAGCTTGGGAAGCAGCTCAAAAAATTAGGTATGCTCATTGTGCAGGACCAGGTATGGAACCGCGTCACCGTCAACCGGGCAGAAAGGAAATCCACGCGGTACTACATGGACGAATTTCATCTTCTCTTGAAAGAGGAACAGACCGCCGCCTATTCCGTTGAAATCTGGAAGCGTTTCAGAAAATGGGGCGGCATACCCACAGCCATAACGCAGAATGTCAAAGACCTTTTGGCAAGCCGGGAAGTGGAGAATATCTTTGGTGCGACACGTTGACGCACAAACATCACGCTATGAGGGTAATACTTCATAGACTTATGGCCATGTGATGCTAAAAGCGTCGGGCTTATCTCGGCAGGGATGAGCAACAACTGATAACCCGATAGGTAGAATGAAGGAGTAACGCCCTGAAATGCCTACTCTGATACTTCGACCGGCTTCGGCTGTAATGGCTGGAGTCTGGAGCTCGATAAAGTCGGCGGAAGTTTGTCGTAACAGCGTGGCAACACGGCTGACGAAAGTGCAGTAGAGGTACTGTATGCAGATGACACGCCGGGAGTCTATAAAATATCTATGGTGAGAATGTCTACGACGGACTGACGAAAACCGCGAATGTACGGGTCTAGATGTTTACCGTATAGAAATGTACGGACACTTAAATGTGGGTCAGTGCGGTAAAGTAAAAATCGAAAATATGAAATTCCGTATTGTGTTGCAGGCACAATCAAGCTGACAGGACTATAGCGGACACCTAAGGATATATGTACAGATAGGGTTATCGGAACGTGGAAAGGTACAGAGTTGCTCATAAGCAATCTGCGGACGAATCATATAAGCCGCTTAATCTGTGCTGAAAAGCGAAGCTCGAACCTATGACAGCCCAACGAAAAAGGCGGGCTTGAGGAATGGGCTTTAGTCGGTTAGAAACTATTGTTGTCATTCAATCGTATAAGGATTACGAGTAAGACAAAAAGGGACACTTTCCCGCGAAAGGAGAGTGATGCCTTATGACCAGAAAAAAGAAACAACTGCTATGTGAGGAAAATCTGCGACATAACGAGTATTACGGAATGCAAGATACCTTCGATAATCTATATGCTGCCAGTAAGAATGGTGAGGTGTTTACAGACCTCATGTCTATCGTCCTTCAAAGGGAAAACATTCTGCTGGCATACAGAAATATCAAGAAAAACACAGGAAGTAAAACGTGTGGAACAGATAAACTCACAATCAGGGACATTGGAAAGTGCTCCCCTGATGAAGTAGTTGAAAAAGTGAGATTTATTGTAAACGGAAGTGAGCATGGTTATCGTCCTAAGCCAGTCAGGCGAAAGGAGATACCGAAGCCATACGACCCGAGCAAGACAAGACCCTTAGGCATTCCATGCATCTGGGACAGGTTAATCCAACAATGTATTAAGCAGGTAATGGAGCCGGTATGTGAAGCTAAGTTCAGTGAGAACAGCTATGGCTTTAGACCGAACCATTCCGTAGAAAACGCTATTGCCAGAAGTTATAAACTGTTACAGCAAGCAAACCTGCACTATGTCATTGAATTCGATATTAAAGGATTTTTTGACAATGTGAACCATGCAAAGCTGATTCGGCAGATTTGGGCAATGGGGATTCACGATAAGGCGCTTATATTTGTGCTTCGGAGAATACTGACAGCACAGATAAAACTTGAGGACGGAACATTTATTACGCCTGATAAGGGAACACCACAGGGTGGAATCATTTCTCCACTCCTTGCAAACATCGTTCTTAACGAACTCGACCACTGGGTTGAAAGCCAATGGCAATGGAGTCCGATATGCAAAAGAAATGTCAGACCTGAAAACGGGTACAGACAGGCGAAAAAGTCCAACCTCAAAGAGATGTTCATTGTTCGATATGCGGACGACTTTCGGATTTACTGTAGAACGAAAGATACTGCTGAACGGACAATGCACGCAGTTATACAGTGGTTAAGAGAAAGGCTGAAACTGGAAATCTCAGAAAAGAAAACAAGGATTATCAATGTCAGAAATCATTACTCAGACTTCCTTGGGTTCAAGATGAAAGTTCACAGGAAAGGCAACAAGCTGGTGGTAATTTCATACATCGCTGATAAGAATTTTGACCACAAGCGCCAGAAGCTGAAAACACAGGCAAAACGGATTGTCCATCCCCGAAAAATCTATGGAGAACAGGGTGAAATCAGGCTCTATAACAGTATGGTCACAGGAATGCAGAATTATTACTGCATTGCCACCCATATCAACCATGATTGCGCAATACTAAATCGTGCAGTTATGACACTGCTCACAAATAGGCTTAGTACCCGTAACGGGAATCGATTGGTTAAAACCGGACGGGAATTGACTGAGTTTGAAAGAAGCCGATTTGGAAAATCCAAAATGATGCGATATGTTGCAGGCACAAATGAGCCAGTATATCCTATTGGCTACACGCAACACAAGAATCCTTTATTCCGTAAAAAAACATGGAATTACTACACTCCAGAGGGGCGGGAAGGCATTCACAATAACCTACGAATCAATATGGCCATTCTGCTCTCGCTTATGCGGAAGCCACCCTATGGCTATAGCGCGGAATATGCAGATAACAGAATATCACTATTCTCTGCTCAATGGGGAAAATGTGCTGTTACCGGTGAAGAATTCTCAAGTACACATGAGATTCACTGTCATCACAAACTGCCCCGGTATCTTGGAGGCGATGATTCCTATGGGAATCTTATTTTAGTGAAGGATTCTGTACACAAGTTGATTCATGCCATCAATGCAGATACAATCGCAAAATATTTGGAACTCCTACAGCTTGACAAGAGCCAGCTCAAAAAGGTAAATACGCTCCGTGAGTTGGCGTCTCTGCCGTTAATCTAATCTCTCACTAATCAACACAACACAGTATTTCTATGACAGGTTTGATTGTTTAGACAACGAAATCTACTAACCGATGGAACGCCGTGTGCGGTGAAAGTCGCATGCACGGTGTGAAGTGGGGGAAAAGCCTGAGATGATATCAGGGGCTTACCTATCACTATAAAACTCTGATTTTGTCCTCATGCTCAATCAGGCGGCGGGCGACCGGGCTATCCTTGCAAAGCAGCTCAACATCTCCCCGCAGCAGATGAAGTATGTCACCCACACCGAAGCGGGCGAGGGGCTTATCTTCTACGGGAACGTGGTGCTGCCCTTTGTAGACCGCTTCCCGAAAGACACCGAGCTTTACCGGGTAATGACGACGAAGCCGGAGGAAGTGGGCGAAGCATGAACGGGCTGAAAACTGACACAATCATCAACCGGGACGCGCTCTATGCCTTGCGGGAGCTTCCAGAGGAAAGCGTACACTGTTGCGTCACAAGCCCGCCCTACTATGCGCTTAGGGATTACGGGCTTGATATGCAGATTGGGCGGGAGGACACGCCGGAGCAGTACATTGACAGGCTGACCGAGGTTTTCCGCGAGCTGCGCCGGGTACTGCGTTCTGACGGTACGCTCTGGCTGAATATCGCGGACACCTACTGCGGCACAGGAAATAAAGGCTACCATGCAGACCCGAAGAACCCGAAAGGCAGAAACGGACAGCAGATTGCAAGAAACAACCGCGTTTCCGGCTGCAAACAAAAGGACTTAATCGGTATCCCTTGGCTTTTAGCCTTTGCCCTACGCGCTGACGGGTGGTATTTACGGAGCGACATTATCTGGCAGAAAGAAAACCCCATGCCGGAGAGCGTGAAAGACCGCCCTACCCGCTGCTATGAACATATCTTTCTGCTTACGAAGTCAAAGAAGTATTTTTATGACGCAGCCGCCATAGCCGAGCCGTTAGCCCCCACAACGGCGGCGCGGTACCGCACCGGGCGCAGCGCGGGACAGAAATATGCGGACGAAGTACCCGGACAGGGGAACGTACAGGGGCTTAACCGGGCGCGAAGCGGCAGCTACTACGACGAAGCCCTCATGCCGACCATGCGGAACAGGCGGGACGTGTGGCTTATCAATACCGTTCCCTACAAGGGCGGGCATTTCGCCGCGTTCCCGCCAAAACTTGCCGAAACCTGTATCAAGGCGGGCTGTCCGAAAGGCGGCGTTGTGCTTGACCCCTTTTTCGGCAGCGGCACGACGGGGGCAGCCGCAAAGCAGCTTGACAGGCATTATATAGGCATTGAGATAAACGCCGAGTATTGCGCCCTTGCAAGGGCGCGGATTGGAGGGACAGACACATAAAACAATATAAGGCGCGTGAAAAAGTCACGCAGAAAATGACCCGCGAGGGGGCTGTCGAGGTAAACGCCGCTACCGGGAAAAAGAAACGTATCAGCAAGCGGATAAGGGACGCGGACTTTGCAAAGACCGAAGCCCCACCGCAGCCGGAACAGGCAGCGCAGCCCCTACCGGGCGGCGCAACTTCCCCGCCCTTAACCGACACGCCGCCGCTTCCCCATGCGCCGGGGGCAGAACGGGAACAGGACACCGCAGCAGCCGAGCGCGTCTTGGAACGTATCGACGGGGCGCGTACCAGAAAGGCGAGCAAAAAGGCGGCGAGGAAAGCACAGGCAGAAGCCACAGCAAAAGAAAAATCTTCCCGCTTGCAGTTTACCGACGAGGAACGGGCAACGCCGGAGCTTGAAAGGTATATCCGAAAATCGGACAAAGCAGCCGACCGTCTGGACGCGGCAAAGGCGGCTATCCCCAAAGAAAAGAAACTTGTACGGGAGCGCACCTTTGATGAAGCCACCGGGAAAGGCAAGACCCGCCTACATTTTGAGGAACAGGAAAAGCCCATAGGAAAGAATAAGCCCCACAATAACCCGCTATCCCGCCCCGCACAGGAAGCGGGTATTTTCGTCCACAACAAGATACATTCCGTTGAAAAGGACAATTCCGGCGTTGAGGGGGCGCACAAATCCGAAGAACTGGCAGAGCGCGGCGCAAAGTACGGGGCGCGGAAAGTCAAGGAGGGCTACCACAGCCACAAGCTCAAACCCTACCGGGCGGCGGCAAAGGCAGAGAAAGCGGCGTTCAAGGCGAATGTGGATTTCAGTACCATAAAGCCCTGCATGACAATCCGCAGATTGCGGGCAATCCCCTTTCCCGCTTCATGCAGAAGCAGCAAATCAAGCGGCAGTATGCAAAGTCGGCAAGGAAAGGCGGCGCAAAAACGGCGCAGAAAGCCGCAGAGAACACCCGCAAGGCGGCAAAAAAGACCGCCGAGGAAACAAAAAAGGCAATCGCTTTTGTAGGGCGGCACCCGGCGGGCGTATGTATCGCCGTTGCCGCGCTACTCTTATTCATCATGGTATCGGCGGGGCTTTCCTCTTGCGGTTCCATGTTCTCCGGCTTGATGAACGGCATACTTGGGACTTCCTACACGTCGGAGGACAGCGACCTTGTGGCGACGGAGAACAATTACGCCGCAAAGGAAAACGAGCTTCAGCAGCAGATTGACAATATCGAAAGCACCCACCCCGGCTATGACGAATACCGCTATGACCTTGACAGTATCGGGCATAACCCCCATGAGTTAGCGTCCTACCTCACCGCCCTTTTACAGACCTACACCCCGCAGAGCGCACAGGCAGAGCTAAATCGCGTCTTTGCCATGCAGTACACTTTGACGCTGACAGAAGAAACGGAAATCCGCTACCGCACAGAAACAAGCACAGACCCGGAAACAGGGGAAACGACCACCGAGGAAGTACCCTACGAGTACCATATCCTCAACGTGAAGCTGACGAACAAGCCCATTTCCGAGATTGCGGAGGAACTTCTAACGCCACAGCAGCTTGAAATGTACCGCGTCTATCTGGAAACAAGCGGAAACAAACCGCTGATTTTCGGCGGCGGCTCCCCCGATATGGGCGCGTCCGAGGATTTAAGCGGCGTACAGCTTGTAAACGGCACACGCCCCGGCAACACCGCCGTTGTAGACCTTGCGAAGCGGCAAGTCGGCAACGTGGGCGGGCGACCCTTTTGGAGCTGGTACGGATTTAACAGCCGCGTGGAATGGTGCGCCTGTTTCGTTTCATGGTGCTACAATCAAGCCGGAAAGAGCGAGCCGCGCTTTGCCGGGTGCCAGTCACAGGGCGTACCCTGGTTCCAGTCACGCGGGCAATGGGGCGCGAGGGGCTATGAGAATATCGCCCCCGGCGACGCTATCTTTTTCGACTGGGACGGGGACGGGAGCGCAGACCATGTGGGGCTTGTTATCGGAACGGACGGGGAGCGCGTCTATACCGTCGAGGGCAATTCCGGCGACGCCTGCAAGATAAAGAGCTACCCCGTCAATTACTCCTGTATCAAAGGCTATGGGCTGATGAACTGGAATTAACATATTTTTGAGCAAAGAAAGGAGAAATTTATTGATGGCTATGAACAAAATTGAACGTATCGACAAAGAGATTGCAAAGACCCGCGAGAAAATCACCGAGTACCAGAACAGATTAAGGGGGCTTGAAGCGCAGAAAACCGAAGCGGAAAACCTGCAAATCGTACAGCTTGTGCGCTCCATGCGCCTTTCCCCGCATGAGCTTTCCGCTATGCTTTCCGGCGGCGGTATTCCGGGCATGGAAGCCGCGCCGGGCTACCCCGCAGAACCCGCAGACCACGACACCGAAGAAATGGAGGACACCGAGAATGAATAAGAAAATCCTTAGAACCTTGACCGCACTCTGCGCCGCCCTCATGCTGACGGGCGGCTTTTCCGTCACCGCCTTTGCACAGACCCCGGAGGGACAGGACGCGACCGACGACAGCGGCGTTGTCTATGAGGAACCCGAAAAGGAAGAACCCCTTACCCCGGACGGGAACGCGACCCTTGTAGACGATTTCGGCGGCAACAAGCAGCTTATCACAGTGACGACCAAAAACGGCAATTACTTTTATATCCTTATCGACCGGGACGACGAGGGCGAGGACACCGTACATTTCCTTAATCAAGTGGACGAAGCCGACCTTATGGCACTCATGGAGGACGGAAGCACCGAAGCAGCCCCGCCCGCCGTTTGCAGTTGCACCGATAAATGCGAAGCCGGAAAGGTAAATGTGAGCTGCCCTGTCTGCAAGGACAACATGACCGCTTGCAGCGGCAAGGAAGCGGAGCCGGAAACCGAGAAACCAACAGAGCAGCCCAAAGAGAAAGGCAATACAGGCGGGCTTGTGCTTTTCCTTGTCGTGGCACTTCTTGGCGGCGGGGGCGCGTTCTATTATTTTAAGTTTATGAAGCCAAAGCAGAACGTCAAGGGCGACACCGACCTTGAAGATTTCGATTTTGACGATTACGACGAGGACGAGGGGGACGGGCTTTCTGATGAAGAACAGGAGGACGAGGAAGCATGACGCTTTTTACCGAAAACCCTTTAGAAAAAATGATGGTACAAAGACCCACCGGGCGGCGTGACAGTGCGCCGCCCGTTCCAAAATCCCCGGCGTGTATGCGTTGCCCTTATAAGGCGCAATCCCCCTGTATCGGCTATTGTCTGAAACAGGCACAGGAGAAGAAGCACACCGCGCCGGAACGCTGAAAGGAGGATTTTTTCATGGCATTTAGACTTGTGATTGCAGAAAAGCCGAGCGTGGCGCAGACTATCGCCGCCGCGCTTGGCATTAAGGGGAAACAGGACGGGTATATCGAGGGCGGCGGCTACCTCATTTCATGGTGCGTCGGGCATTTGGTACAGCTTGCGGAAGCTGCCGCCTACGGGGAGCAATATAAAAAATGGAGTTTTGACAGCTTACCCATTCTGCCGGAGGAATGGCAGTACGCCGTTGACCCGGACAAGGGGAAGCAATTCAAAACCATTAAAGAGCTTATGCACCGCGCCGACGTTTCCGAAGTGGTAAATGCGTGTGACGCGGGGCGCGAGGGTGAATTGATTTTCCGCTTTGTCTACGAAGTGGCGGGCTGCAAGAAGCCCATGCGCCGCTTGTGGATTTCTTCAATGGAGGACGGGGCGATTAAGGCGGGCTTTGCTTCCCTCAAAGACGGGCGGGACTATGGCGCGCTCTTTGCGTCCGCCCTCTGCCGCGCAAAGGCTGACTGGCTTATCGGCATTAACGCCACCCGGCTTTTCTCCTGCCTGTATGGAAAGACCTTGAACGTGGGGCGCGTCCAGACCCCGACCTTAAAAATGCTCACCGACCGGGACGCGGCTATCTCCCATTTCCAGAAAGAAAAATATTATCATGTTCGCCTTGATTTATCCGGCGCGGACGCGGCAAGCGAAAGGATTTCGGACAAGGCAGAAGCCGACGCGCTGAAAGGGGCTTGCGAAGCGGGAAAGGCGGTATGCGTTTCCCTTACCAGAGAGAAGAAAACCGCAGCCCCGCCAAAGCTCTTTGACCTTACCTCTTTGCAGCGGGAAACGAACCGCATTTTCGGTTACACCGCAAAGCAGACCCTTGACCTTGCACAATCCCTTTATGAAAAGCGGCTCCTTACTTATCCGAGGACGGACAGCAGCTTTCTTACTGACGACATGGGCGGCACCGCAGCGGACATTATCGCGCTGCTTTGCGAAAAGCTCCCCTTTATGGCGGGCGCGGACTTCACGCCGGAGATTGCAAAGGTATTAGACAGCAAGAAAGTATCAGACCACCACGCAATCATTCCCACTATGGAGCTTGCAAAGGCTGACCCGGACGCGCTGCCGGAAAGCGAGAAGAATATCCTTACCCTTGCGGGGGCGCGTCTGCTTTTTGCCACCGCCGAGCCGCATATTTATGAAGCGGTTACGGCGGTTTTCTCATGCGCCGGGACAGACTTCACCGCAAGGGGAAAGACCGTACTTGCGGAGGGTTGGAAAGAGCTTGAACGCAGATACCGGGCGACGCTGAAAGATAAGCCCGAAGCAGAGGACGGGGAAAATGAGGGCGTGACGCTGCCGGAGCTTTCCGAGGGACAGAACTTTCCTAACCCCGCCGCAAAAGTAACGGAGCATACCACAACGCCGCCGAAGCCCCACAGCGAAGCGTCGCTTCTCTCTGCTATGGAGCGAGCCGGGAACGGGGACACCGACCCGGACGCGGAACGCCGGGGGCTTGGCACTCCCGCCACCCGCGCCGCCGTCATTGAAAAACTGGTAAAGGGCGGCTTTGCAGAGCGCAAGGGGAAGCAGCTTATCCCCACGCAGAACGGAGCCGCCCTTATATCAGTCTTGCCGGATATGCTCACTTCCCCGCAGCTTACCGCAGAATGGGAAAACAATCTGACGCAGATAGCAAAGGGAGCCGCAGACCCCGGCGAATTTCTGTCCGGCATTGAAGCTATGGCGCGGGAGCTTGTGCAGACACACGCCGCAGCACTGGACGGGAAAAAGGATTTGTTCCGGGAGGAAAAGCCCTCTGTCGGCAAATGCCCCCGTTGCGGTTCCCCCGTCCATGAGGGGAAGAAAAACTATTATTGCAGCAACAAAGAATGTGCCTTTGTCATGTGGAAGAATGACCGCTTTTTCGAGGAACGCAAGACCGCTTTTTCCGCGAAGATTGCCGCCGCGCTCCTTAAATCCGGCAAAGTGAATGTGAAGAAGCTCTATTCCCCGAAAACAGGCAAGACCTATGACGGAACTATCGTTCTGGCTGACACTGGCGGGAAATACGTCAACTACCGTATCGAAGTACAGAAGAACTAAAAACTTGAATAGCAAGCATAGGAAGCGGGTACCCACTTCCGTAAATCCCTGTCCTGCCGCTGACGCGCCGGACGGGGATTTTGCTTGTTGGGAAGTTTCCCAAACCCTCTAAAAAAATGAAAAAATTGTTGGCATAACGCACAGCCCACCGTAGTACGGGGCGAACCCCAAAAGCGCGGCGGTGCGCCGCCATTTCAGAAAGGAGCGAATGAATGGAAAAGAAAAAAGGTTACTCCATGTTTGAGCGTGACAAGTTAGACCCGGCTGACAGTATGCGGATAGAGCGAAATATTTATTTTGAGGAACAGACCGCTGACCTTTCCGGGCTTACCGCCCTGCCCTTAGAACAGTTACAGGCATTGCGGGAAGAATACGCGGCGGCTGAACAGGCAGCTTTTGAAGCCTTGCAAGAACAGGCGGCGGCATGGGACGAACAGGCGGGAAAGACCCTTGCCATTGACAAAGCCATTGAGTATGTGAGGACACCCGAAGCTACGCATACCGCGAACCAGTGGGAAGCTACGGACTACGGGAAGCACATCAGCAACCGCGTCTACCAAATGCGCTACCACATATCCGAGAATACCCGGTATGACAGGGAAAAAGAGAAATCCATTCCCTATTCGTGGACGCTTTCATGGAGTATTTACACCAACAGCCCCCACAATTACGGACAGGCAAAAATCGCCGGACAGGAAAGGAAAGTCTTTGCAGACAAGGCAGCTATGGAAAAATATCTGAATGGGCGTATCAAAGCCTATCAGCATTTATTCACCGAGGTATCGCCGCCTATCCCGCCAGAGTATGCAGAGCATTTCAAAGTAAACGGGCAGCTTTTACCGGGCTATGCTATCGAGGGCGAGGAACGGGCGCAGCCTACCGCTGAAAAAGCAGCCCCCACCACAGCAGAGCCGCCACAGGACACCGAACAGAGAAAGGAGCGTGAAACCATAAACGAGCAGTTTTCAATTCTTATCGACAGCCGCAGCCGCTTTGAAACAGGCAAACCGGGCGGCGTGTGGCTTCCCATGCCGACCACAACAGAGCAGCTTCATGCGGCTATGGAAAGCGTCGGCATTACCGCAGACAATCCGCAGGATTTTTTCATCAACGGGTATTCTTCTACGGAGGACTGCCCCTTTGACTTGCCGCTTTCCGTTATCCAAAGCGCAAGCATGGACGAGCTGAATTATTTTGGAAAACTTCTGGAAATGCAGAGTGACGGGGACAAGGATAAATTTGCGGCGGCGGTTACACATGGCGAGTATGCCGGAAGCATGAAAGACCTTATCAACCTTGCACAAAACCTTGACTGTTACTGGCTCTATCCCACTGTCCGCAGCGAAGAAGATTACGGTTATTATCTTATCGACGAACTGGACGAGCTGGAGCTTCCCGAAGAAGCAAAGAAATATTTCAAGTATGAAGAATACGGGCGGGACGCAGTTAGCAAGGATAAGGGGCAGTTTACCGAACAGGGCTATATCTATAACAATCAGAACACCTTTACCGAATGGTATCGGGGAACGGAAAACGAGATACCCAAAGAATACCGCGTTATGAGCTTCCCACAGCCGGAACGCGGCGGACAGGACAAGACCTTTATGGACGCAGCCGCCACAGAGCAGACCGCCCGAACCGCCGCAGAGCAGCCACAGGAGCCGCACCCGGTTATCCCTATCGTGCTGACAGCCGGGAAGCCCGCCGAGAAATTAAAAGAGATTACCGACCGTCTGGAACAGGGCATTACGGAACTCTTTGACAGCGAGCGTTACAAGGAATATCTGAAAGTCATGTCAAAATTCCATAATTACAGCTTCCGAAACACCGTCCTTATCGCCATGCAGAAGCCGGACGCTTCCCTTTTGGCGGGCTTTTCCGCTTGGAAGAACAACTTTGAGCGAAATGTGATGAGAGGGCAAAAGGGAATTAAAATCATTGCCCCGTCGCCCTATAAAATCAAACAGGAAATGCAGAAAATCGACCCGCACACGCAGAAGCCCATAATCGGCAAGGACGGAAAGCCCGTCACCGAGGAAAAGGAAATCACCATACCCGCCTACAAGGTGGTATCCGTCTTTGACGTTTCCCAGACCGAGGGAAAGGAACTGCCGGACATTGCCGTTGACGAACTGACAGGCGACGTTGACCGCTATAAGGACTTTTTCGCAGCCCTTGAAAAGACTTCCCCCGTTCCTATCGCCTTTGAGAATATCGAGGGCGGCTCTCATGGCTACTACCACTTGGAGGACAAGCGCATTGCTATCAACGAGGGCATGAGCGAATTACAGACCTTAAAGACCGCCATTCACGAAATCGCCCATGCGAAGCTGCACGACATTGACCTCAACGCGCCAAAGGACGAGCAACCCCGCGTTGACCGCCGCACCCGCGAAGTCGAAGCGGAAAGCGTCGCCTATACCGTCTGCCAACATTACGGGCTTGACACGTCGGACTACTCTTTCGGCTATGTCGCCGGGTGGAGCAGCGGGCGGGAGCTGTCCGAGCTGAAAAGCTCCCTTGAAACGATACGCAGCGCAGCCGCCGAGATTATCAATTCCATAGACGAGAACTTAGCGGAGCTGCAAAAGGCACAGGACAAGGAGCAGACCGCCGGACAGGAGCAGCCCACCAGAGAGGGACAGGAAGCCGCGCCGGAGAAGCCGGATCCGGAAGCAGCCGCACCGGGAAAATCCGGCGCACAGGAAAAAGCGGGCGCAGCCCCGAAAGAAGCCTTTACCCCGGAAACGATTTACAGAGTGCGCCGGAACCCTTACAGCGACAGCCGGGAAAACAGCTACCTCTTGCAAGCCTATGTGACACAGGAGAACGGGCGGGCGAAAATGGGCGACGTGCTTTATACGGGAACGCCGGAGAAATGCCGCGAGCTTATGGGGCAGCTCAAAAGCGGCGAGCTGACCGAGGGCGACGTAAAGCAGCTTTACGCAAAGGCACAGGAAACGGCGCAGACCACCGGACAGGACAAGGACACCTTTTCCATTTACCAGATAAAGGGCGGGGACGAAACAAGGGACTTGCGCTTTGAGCCTTACGACCGCCTGCAGGCGGCGGGAAATGTGGTTGATAAGCGAACTATGAGCTTGTCTATTCCGCGCCCCTTGCGCCGGAAACTTCCCTTGAAGATATTTATACCCGCTTCAATATCGACCACCCAAAAGATTTTAAGGGACACAGCCTTTCCGTTTCGGACGTGGTAGTGCTTCATCAGAACGGACAGGACACCGCGCATTACGTTGACAGCGTAGGCTTCCGGCAAGTGCCGGAGTTTTTTACAGGAGCAGAAGCAGCTTTACCCCGGACGAGCTGACAACGGGCGAAACAATCCAGACACCGAGGGGGACTTTCCGATGTGACCGCCAGTGAGCCGGGAG
>ENA-OQHF01000979-OQHF01000979.1-human-gut-metagenome-genome-assembly--contig:-NODE-979-length-16301-cov-2.373377_pt1 | contig 16301 bp, 15 predicted proteins | sample MGYA00242559_ERZ504709 | MGnify/ENA primary metagenome ERZ504709 (study PRJEB26092, sample SAMD00036203) | human gut metagenome | host: Homo sapiens | study: EMG produced TPA metagenomics assembly of... | reverse complement strand
GACCTCATACTGTCTGACCTCCGTCTGCCCGACCACGACGGTCTGTTTCTGCTCAACTGGCTGCGCAAGAAGAACATGCAGACGCCCTTCATCGTTATGACGAGCTATGCCGAAGTGCAGAACGCCGTGCTGGCCATGAAGTCAGGAGCGTGCGACTATCATAGCCAAACCCGCTGCAGCCCGACATCCATGCTGCAAAAGATAAACGACGCGCTTGACAGCCACAACGCCGATGCAGCAGCCACGGCAGGAGCTACGCCGACGACAGCAGCAACACAAGCAGCCCACGACAACAACGCGGCGGCAGAACATAAAACGCACACGGCAGCCAAGAAATACATAGAAGGCACGAGCGAGGCCTCGCGCCAGCTCTACGACTACGTAAACCTCGTTGCGCCAACGCCCATGTCGGTGCTCATTCTCGGGGCAAGCGGCACGGGCAAGGAGTATGTGGCGCGCCGCATTCACAGCCAGAGCAGCCGCGCCGGCAAGCCCTTCTTTGCGCTCGACTGCGGAGCCATACCCAAGGACGTGGCAGCCTCTGAGTTCTTCGGATACACCAAGGGAGCCTTCACAGGCGCCACGACCGACAAGCGCGGAGCCTTTGAGGAGGCCAACGGCGGAACGCTGTTCCTCGACGAGGTGGGCAATCTGACCTACGACGTGCAGGTGCAGCTGCTGCGTGCCCTTCAGGAGCGCAAGGTGCGCCCGCTGGGCAGCAACCGCGATATCGAAATCAACGTGCGGATTATCTCCGCCACCCACCGCGACCTGCCGAAGGCGATGGCCCGCGGCGAGTTTCGTGAAGACCTGTTCTACCGCCTCAACGTAGTGAACCTGAAAATACCGCCGCTCTCCGAACGCACGGAAGATATTCCGCTGTTGGCCAACCATCTGCTGCGTCAGTCCGCCGATCGCCATAAGCCGTTCGTGCGGGCGTTTTCCAGCGATGCGATGAAGCGGCTGATGGCCGCCAAGTGGCCGGGCAACGTGCGCCAGCTGGTGAACGTGATCGAGCAGTGCGTGGCCCTGACTTCGTCGCCAGTGATCGGCGACGCGCTGGTTGAGCAAGCGCTGGAGGGCGAGAACACGGCGCTGCCGACCTTCGTGGAGGCGCGCAATCAGTTTGAGCTGAACTACCTGCGCAAGCTGCTGCAAATTACCAAGGGCAACGTCACTCACGCCGCGCGGATGGCAGGGCGCAACCGCACCGAATTCTATAAGCTGCTGTCGCGCCATGAGCTCGACGCCAACGACTTTAAAGAGTAGCTCCGCACTATAGCGCAAGTTATGATACGGTAAGCAACCGGTTACGCGATTAAGACAGGAACCCCATGAAAAAGATTGATGCGATTATTAAACCTTTCAAACTGGATGACGTGCGTGAAGCGCTGGCCGAAGTCGGCATCACCGGGATGACGGTAACGGAAGTGAAAGGCTTTGGCCGCCAGAAAGGGCACACCGAACTGTACCGTGGTGCCGAGTATATGGTCGATTTTCTGCCGAAAGTAAAAATTGAAATTGTAGTGACCGACGATATCGTCGATACCTGTGTGGATACCATCATCCGTACCGCACAGACCGGTAAAATCGGCGACGGTAAAATCTTTGTCTTCGACGTGGCGCGGGTCATTCGTATTCGTACCGGCGAAGAAGACGACGCGGCGATTTAACGCTCGCCGCTCGCTGCAGTATTGCCGGGTGGCGCTGCGCTTACCCGGCCTACAAATCCCCGCGCGTCGGGGCTTACAGCACCTTATGCGGGCCGAAGCATTCGTAATGAATGTTGTCTTTGTTGATCCCTAATTCGACCAGCTGCTTCGCTGCAAACTGCATAAACGCTACCGGGCCGCAGAGATAATACTGCATCTGCGGGTCGCGAATATTGTCCGCCACTGCTGCTAAATCCATCAAACCTTCGCTATCAAAACGTCCAGCCTGACGGTCGGCCTCAGTCGGGGTGCGATACCAGACGTGAGAGGTAAACGCCGGCAGCGCCGCGCCGAGCGCCTTCACTTCATCGGCAAAGGCGTGAACGTCGCCATTTTCCGCCGCATGGAACCAGTTCACCTGACCCTGATGACCGCTCTTCGCCAGCGCATCCAGCATCGCCAGCATCGGCGTTTGCCCGACGCCGCCAGAGAGCAGAGTGACCGGCGTCTGCGGCTTAACGTTAAGGAAGAAATCTCCCGCCGGGGCGGCCAGATAGACCACATCGCCTTCGCTGGCATGGTTATGCAGCCAGCTGGAAACCTGACCGCCTTCCTCGCGTTTAACCGCAATGCGGTAGCCTTTGCCGTCCGCTTTGCGGGTCAGGGAGTACTGGCGGATTTCCTGATATTCGAAGCCTTCCGGTTTCAGCCAGATGGCCAGGTACTGGCCAGGCTGGTAATCGGCGACCGGCTGGCCATCAACCGGTTCGAGCTCAAAGCTGGTGATAAGCTGGCTGCGCGGGGTTTTCTTCACGATGCGGAACGCGCGGGTCCCTTCCCAGCCGCCGGTTTTACTGGCGTTTTGCTGATAGATCTCGGCTTCACGGCCGATAAAGACGTTCGCCAGCACGCCGTAGGCTTTACCCCAGGCATCGAGCACTTCCTGGCCCGGACTGAACATTTCATCGAGGGTCGCCAGCAGATGGCTGCCAACAATATTGTACTGCTCCGGTTTGATCTGGAAGCTGGTGTGTTTCTGGGCGATCTTTTCCACCGCCGGCAGCAGGGCAGGCAGGTTATCGATATTGCTGGCGTAGGCGGCAATAGCGTTGAATAACGCTTCACGCTGATCGCCGTTGCGCTGGTTGCTCATGTTGAAGATCTCTTTGAGCTCCGGATTATGCGCGAACATACGATCGTAGAAATGGGCGGTTAATTTCGGGCCGGTCTCTACCAGCAGGGGAATGGTGGCTTTTACCGTGGCGATGGTTTGAGCGTCAAGCATAGCGTGCTTCCTTATGTGTTATCTTAATGATGCATTTTAAATGCATCTTAAAGAAATAACCCTGCGTTGTAAATGGTTCTTTAACACATTCCCCCGATCCAGTTACAACATGAAGAATTTGCATCACAAACCTGAAAAGAAATCCGTTGATACTGAGAGAGGCGTTATTGCTCAAAGCCTTGTGTCATGCGGAGCCAATCGTTTGCGTAAAATCCTTTGTCAAGACCTGTCATCACAGAATGATTCGGTTATACTGTGGGCCGTTGTCCAATCGGACCGCCTTTTTAGGCCGAAATTTTATTGTTAGCTGAGTCAGGAGATGCGGATGTTAAAGCGTGAAATGAACATTGCCGATTATGATGCCGAACTGTGGCAGGCTATGGAGCAGGAAAAAGTACGTCAGGAAGAGCACATCGAACTGATCGCCTCCGAAAACTACACCAGTCCGCGCGTTATGCAGGCGCAGGGCTCTCAGCTGACCAACAAATATGCTGAAGGGTATCCGGGCAAGCGTTACTACGGCGGCTGTGAATACGTCGACGTGGTTGAACAGCTGGCAATCGACCGCGCGAAAGAACTGTTCGGCGCTGACTATGCTAACGTCCAGCCGCACTCCGGCTCCCAGGCTAACTTTGCCGTCTACACCGCGCTGCTGCAGCCGGGCGACACCGTGCTCGGTATGAACCTGGCGCAGGGCGGCCACCTGACTCACGGCTCCCCGGTTAACTTCTCCGGCAAACTGTACAACATCATCCCTTACGGTATTGATGAGTCCGGTAAAATTGACTATGACGACATGGCGAAGCAGGCTCAGGAACACAAACCGAAGATGATCATCGGTGGTTTCTCCGGCTTACTCCGGTATCGTTGACTGGGCGAAAATGCGTGAAATCGCTGACAGCATCGGCGCTTACCTGTTCGTCGATATGGCGCACGTGGCAGGCCTGATTGCCGCTGGCGTGTACCCGAACCCGGTTCCGCATGCTCACGTTGTGACCACCACCACTCACAAAAACCCTGGCGGGTCCGCGCGGCGGCCTGATTCTGGCGAAAGGCGGTAGCGAAGAGCTGTACAAAAAAACTGAACTCTGCCGTGTTCCCAAGCGCGCAGGGCGGCCCGCTGATGCACGTTATCGCGGCGAAAGCGGTGGCGCTGAAAGAAGCGATGGAGCCAGAGTTTAAAGTTTACCAGCAGCAGGTTGCGAAAAAACGCTAAAGCGATGGTGGAAGTGTTCCTGAACCGCGGCTACAAAGTGGTGTCTGGCGGTACTGAAGAACCACCTGTTCCTGCTGGATCTGGTGGATAAAAACCTGACCGGTAAAGAAGCTGACGCCGCTCTGGGCCGCGCCAACATCACCGTCAACAAAAACAGCGTGCCGAACGATCCGAAGAGCCCGTTCGTAACCTCCGGTGTCCGCATCGGAACTCCGGCTGTTACCACCCGCGGCTTAAAGGAAGAGGATATGCCGAAGATCGCAGAGTGCATCTGGCTGGCAGCTACCGACTTTTGAGAACAAGGCGATTACATCCGTGCGGAAGTGACGAAGCTGTGTGAGAAGTATCCGTTATAATAAATAAGTAGAGAAGAATATGGAGCGAAAAATTTGCCGGTCTATAGATTCAGAAAAATGCTGGAAAATGAATGCACATATAACAATAAGAAAAAGGCTGTATTGCCTGCCGCATGGAAGTGCGCGGTAGGTGATACAGCCTTTTCTATACCAACCATTTTTTCTAGAAATTAAGTTTTTGTCCAATTCCTTTGCCCAATGCTTTTCATAGATAAGCTGTGCCGTCCGCACATCAAAGAGTCCCATGCCGACGGATTTAAAGCAGCGGGTCTCGTTCTGCTCATGCGGATGTCCCTGCTTGGTATCTTCGATCAGATCCTCGATAAAAGTGGACGCGCTCCTGTGTCAGAACGCCCTTTTCCAGCGGAATTTTCAGATCGCCGCTCTCCTCGCAGGCATACGGAAGCTCGGTGTACGCGTTCTTGACGAGTTTCCACACCGCATCCGGCAGTTCGCGCCGTTCCGGACGCCAGGAGCCGATGGCAACAAAGCATTTGCCGCGAAGCAGCTCTTCATCATCCGGGTAGAGCGGATCGACCGCCTGGGTGGCGGAGATCAGGACGCGGCTGTGCTCAGCCAGTTCACGGGTATCCGCGCAGGTATGAATCTGGATGGCGTTTTTTCCAAACGATGCCAGACGCGCCGATAAGCGCTCGATAAAGCCGGAAAGATCCTTAGCGTATGCGTCATACAGATAAATATCTGTGATCGGGCGCACCTCGCAGGCGTAGAGAAGCTGGTGTAGTCCCTGCATACCGCAGCCAACCAGACCAACTGAGGCAGCATCCTCTGGAGCCAGATAGCGCAGTGCGACACCGCCGACCGCGCCGGTCCGCATTGCGGTCAGGGCACTGCCGTTCATAATCGCCTTCGGTAGACCGGTCGTTGCGTCATTTAAAATCATAAGTCCGTTCAGATACGGAATTCCCAGAGAGGGATTGTCCGGAAATTCGGATAACATCTTTGTACCGATGACGGAATCCAGAAAACACGGCATATAGAGCATCATATTTTTATCACGCTGTGCGATAAAACGATCCGGCATCTTATAATTGCCGCTTTTGTGAATCGCATACGCATCTTCGATTGCGTCCATGACATCCTCTAAGGTGACGGACTGCCACATTTCTTGTTCGCTGAGAAATAACATATCAAAACCTCCTGAATATTTATGAATGAAATAAAACATATATACTAAAAATAGATTTATCACAAATCAAATGTGGTTTGTATAGCTGGATTGTAGCAGTTTCACGTTTCATTGTCAAGTGAAAACAGATAAACCGGCAATCTCTGGATGCGGCGTCTGTAGGGCTTCAGAATATCACAGGGCTTGCCTGCGATCCGGTTGGAAACCGTGTTGAATGGCCATGTCTCGGCAAAAATATCATGGGAGGAAGCAATGCGCTCGCCAGCGCCAATATGATTCTGGCAGGCTACGACAAGGTGATCCCGCTGGATGAGACAATAGGCGCAATCTATGAGATCGGTCTGTCGCTGCCGCTGGAACTGCGTTGTACCTTTGGCGGTCTGGGTAAGACAAAGACTGCTCGGGAGATTCTGAAGCGGTCCGACGCGCATTTTCCGGGGAAGAGGCGCGGTAGGTGTAATTCGAAACATCGTGAAAGGACAGTTACAGTTTGTGTAAGGTGCGTACTGTAAGGTGGCATATCTTTTTAAGATCTGAAATAAAAATTGATTAAATAACTCTATAGAGATATAATATTAATAAAAATATCTCTATAGAGTTATTTTCATTAAAACGAATCTATTTTTTATATACCACATGTTTCTACTTGCTCCCATAATAGATAAGGAGGTTCCTCAGAATGAGAAAACGCCTTTTCATCCGTATAGCCCCTATGCGGTGGCGAAGCTGTATGGTTATTGGATCGTAAAGGAGTATCGGGAGGCTTATCATATGTTTTGCTGCTCGGGTATCTTGTTCAACCATGAATCGGAACGTCGTGGAGAAACTTTCGTAACCCGTAAAATTACGCTGGCTGCAGCCCGCATTGCACAAGGAAAACAGGAGAAGCTGTATCTGGGTAACCTGGACTCACTGCGCGACTGGGGTTATGCCAAGGATTACGTGGAATGTATGTGGCTGATTCTGCAGCATGAAACGCCGGAAGATTTCGTCATCGCTACGGGTGTGCAGCACAGTGTACGTGAATTCTGTTACCTGGCATTCAAGTATGCGGGCATCGAACTGGAATTCAAGGGTGAAGGTATCAACGAAATGGGTTATGACAAGGCTACCGGCAAGTGCCTGGTAGAGGTAAGCGAGGATTTCTACCGCCCGACAGACGTAGTGAATCTCTGGGGTGACCCGACAAAGGCGAAGGCTAAGTTAGGCTGGAATCCGTCGAAGACAACCTTTGAGGAACTGGTAAAAATCATGGTGGATGCGGATATGGCGAAAGTGGCCGTAGAAAAGGCGGGAGAACAGATTCGCACGAACCTGGCAGAGTATCTGGAGAAGGGAATCGTGAAATAATGAAGAATGAGGAATGAAGAACGAAGAATTAATAATGAAGATTATATGTTCTTTTGTTCTTCTGTCTCTGAAACAATAAACAATTAATTTGTCGAATATGGACAAATCAGCGAAGATATATGTAGCGGGACACCACGGACTGGTGGGTTCCGCTATCTGGAATAACCTGAAGGAAAGAGGTTATAATAACCTGGTAGGACGTTCGCACAAGGAACTGGATTTGCTGGACCCGATAGCGGTAAAGAAGTTCTTTGACGAGGAACAGCCGGATGCGGTGATTCTGGCTGCGGCACACGTGGGAGGCATCATGGCCAACCTGCAATATCGTGCGGACTTTATCTACCAGAACTTACAGATTCAGCAGAACGTGATTGGCGAGAGTTTCCGTCACGGGGTGAAGAAGTTGCTGTTCCTGGGCAGTACCTGCATTTATCCGCGTGAGGCTCCGCAACCGATGAAGGAAGAGGTGCTTCTCACCTCCCCGCTGGAATATACGAACGAACCGTATGCCATCGCAAAGATTGCGGGACTGAAGATGTGTGAAAGCTTCAACCTGCAGTATGGCACGAATTACATCGCCGTAATGCCAACCAACCTGTACGGTCCGAATGATAACTTCCACTTGGAAAACAGTCACGTACTGCCGGCCATGATCCGCAAGATTCACCTGGCGAAATGCCTGAACGAGGGCGACTGGGATGCGGTGCGTAAGGACATCAACCTGCGCCCGGTGGAAGGTGTAAACGGAAGTAATACGGACGAAGAGATTCTGGAAAAGCTGGCGAAGTTCGGCATCACACCGGAAGCGGTTACGCTTTGGGGTACGGGAAAGCCGATGCGTGAGTTTTTGTGGAGTGAAGAAATGGCGGATGCCAGCGTACATGTGTTGCTGAACGTGGATTTCAAGCAGACGTATGATGCGTCAAAGAAAAATGCGGACGGTATTACTGAAATCCGTAACTGTCACATCAACGTGGGTACGGGCAAGGAAGTGTCTATCCGCGAAGTGGCAGAGAAAATCATGAAGGAAATCGGCTTCAAGGGTGAACTGCGCTGGGATGCATCGAAACCGGACGGCACACTGCGCAAGCTGACGGACGTAAGCAAACTGCACAGCCTGGGATGGCACCATAAAGTAGAAATAGACGAAGGTATTCACCGCTTGTATGAATGGTACCTGAAGGGTATCTGCATCAATCATCAGACAGTATAATCCGAATGGAAGAAAAAATAGAGAGACACTGGTATGCTTTCTACGTAAGAATGCATCACGAGAAAAAAACGGCAGAAAAATTAGAAATGCTCCACGTGGAGCATTTCTTACCCATACAGGAAGTGGTGCGTCAATGGAGTGACCGGAAAAAGAAAATCAAGCAAGTCGTAATTCCGATGTTGATTTTTATCTGCACGGATGAAAAAGGACGAATTGAGCTGCTTCAGAATTTTCCGTCATTAACGGGCTGCTTGATAGACCCGGCAACCCGACGACCGGCCATTATCCGGGACAAAGAGATGGAACAGTTTAAGTTCATGCTGGATTACTCCGAGGAGACTGTACGGTTCCAGAATGAGCCGCTGGCCCCAGGGGAACAGGTAGAAGTAATCAAAGGCTCTCTGAAAGGTCTTCAAGGTGAGCTGGTAGAAATAGGAGGACACTCGCAGGTGATGATACGCATTGACCATCTGGGCTATGCCACCGTGGAAATGCCAGTAGGATACGTAAAGAAAGTATGAGACTGATTTCTCAAAAGAGAAAGCGGGAATATAAAGAAAACGGCGGGAAGTTGCATGTTGGAAAAGCAACTTCCCGCCGTTCTTTGTTATTGGAAGAATACGTCATCAAGACGTGTGGTATTTTCTTCTTCTATCTCTGTCAGACGGTCTTTACAAGGATCGAAATCACCTGGAATATCGAAAGTCTCGTCTTGAGAGTAACCTAATGTCTTGTCGGCATAGACTTTCTGCATATAGATACCCCAGATAGGCAGTGCCATAGAAGCCCCCTGCCCGTCGCGCATCGTATCGAAATGGATGTCGCGTTCTTCACCACCTACCCAGCAACCGGATACCAACGAAGGAGTGAAACCCATAAACCATCCGTCGGAGTTACGGTTGGTAGTTCCTGTCTTACCTCCCATATCAGCCTTGATACCATACAAGCGACGAACACGGCCACCAGTACCTTCATTGATTACGGCACGCAGCATAACGAGCATCTTATAAGAAGTAGATTCACTAATGACTTCATTCACTTGCGGCGTGAAAGTGGCTACAACGTTACCATCATTGTCTTCAATACGGGTAACAAAAAGCGGAGCGGTGCGGATACCTTTATTGACAAAGGCCGTGTACGCACTGACCATCTCTCCTACCGAAATTTCACAAGGTCCAAGACAAAGGGAAACGGTAGGCTGTACATCTTTATTTAATACACCGAATGAGTGTATCAGGCGAACCAGGTCGTACGGACTGAGCTTGCTCATCAGGTAGGCTGAAATCCAGTTATTGGAGTTAGCCAATCCCCATTTCAAGGTCACAATTTCTCCATAATGTGACTTGGAGCTGTTACGGGGTGACCAGGCTTTTCCGTTCTCATCGAAGAGGGTCTGCTCTACATTACGAACTTCATCACATGGCGAGAAGCCATTCTCCATGGCAAGCGCATACAAATAAGGTTTGATGGTTGAACCTACCTGACGACGGCCTACCATAGCCATATCATACTGGAAGTAGTTGTAATTAGGTCCTCCCACGTATGCTTTCACATGGCCCGTAATCGGGTCCATGGACATGAAACCTGCACGCAAGAAATGTTTGTAATACTTGATGGAGTCAAGCGGAGTCATGATTGTATCTTTTTCTCCATCCCATGAGAATACGGACATTTCATATTTAGTGTTGAATGCTTTCATGATTTCAGCTTCAGAGCATCCGTCAGCTTTCATGGTACGGTAACGGTCGCTCTGACGAATGGAGCGATTCAAAATCTGTTCCACTTCCTCCGGTGTCAGCTGATTGGTATAAGGAGCTGTCTTACGCCCTCTCTTTTCCTTGAAGAAGCGAGGCTGCAGATATTTGGCTACATGTTCATAAACAGCTTCTTCGGCATACTGCTGCATACGGGAATTGATAGTGGTATAAATCTTCAATCCGTCTACATACAGATTGTAGTTGGTACCGTCTTTCTTTTTATTCTTCGCACACCAGCCATACAACGGGTTCGTTTCCCAAGCCAAAGAATCTTCATAATATTTCTGCATCTGCCAGCCACGATAATCGCTACGGTCCGGTTTACGAGCGGTCATTACGCCACGCAGGTATTCACGGAAATAGGTAGCCAATCCGTCTTTATGGTCGACAGGCTGAAATTTCAGCACCAAAGGAAGTGCCTGCAAAGAATCACATTCTTCCTGAGTAAGGAAGCCTGCCTTACGCATCTGGTCAAGCACGGTATTACGACGTCCGCGAGAACGTTCATTAAAACGACGGGGGTTATAGAGAGAAGGGTTCTTACACATACCTATCAAGGTAGCGGCTTCTTCTATTTTCAAGTTCTTCGGGTCTTTGGCAAAATACGTCTTAGCCGCTGTCTTGATACCTACGGCATTGTTCAGGAAGTCGAACTTATTAAGATACATGGTAAGAATTTCTTCCTTTGTATAATAGCGTTCCAGTTTTACCGCAATCACCCACTCGATAGGCTTCTGCAACAGACGCTCCATTACATTGTCGGCTGTCGGTGAATAGAACTGCTTAGCCAACTGCTGGGTAATGGTACTACCTCCACCGGCATGTTTCTGCATGAAGATTCCACGCTTGATAACCGCACGCATGAAAGCACGGGCGTCGATACCGGAATGGTCTTCAAAACGCACATCTTCAGTGGCCACCAAGGCATGTACCAGATGGGGAGAGAGGTCTTCATAGCCCACATACACTCGGTTTTCCTTACTAAGCGACCAGGTTCCCAACAGTTTTCCGTCTTCAGAAATAACCTGAGTGGCAAACTTCAGATTCGGGTTTTCCAGTTCTTCTACCGGGGGAACATAACCTATTTTACCTTTTGCAATGGCCGTAAAAACGATGGCAACTGCGGCAATGCAGATGAACACAAAACCCCACATTGCATATATAAATATCTTTCTCATACTTTTATTATATTCATTAATTAGACTTTTAAGCCGCAAATTTACGGAAAATCTTTGTAACAAAGACTTATTTTCCGCAATATCCTCTTAAATGCGAAAACGTAGTCCGAAATATCCTAAAAACAGTGGGATTTCTATTTTTTTACCTACCTTTGAACTCCGGTATTATAAAAGTAATCAAAAACAGCTAACATGGAAAATAGAAGTTTAGTTACTATCGCCGAACATTCCAAAGAGAAAATCATGTATCTTCTGGAAATGGCAAGAGAGTTTGAAAAGAAACCTAACCGCCGCCTGCTGGCAGAAAAAGTAGTTGCCACTCTGTTCTTTGAACCATCTACCCGTACCCGTCTGAGCTTTGAAACGGCAGCCAATCGCCTGGGAGCAAGAGTCATCGGATTTACTGATCCGAAGGTGACCAGTTCTTCTAAAGGAGAAACGCTGAAGGATACCATTATGATGGTGAGCAACTATGCAGACATCATCGTAATGAGACATTATCTGGAAGGTGCTGCACGTTACGCCAGTGAAGTGGCTCCGGTGCCCATCGTAAATGCCGGAGATGGTGCAAACCAGCATCCTTCACAAACAATGCTGGATTTATACTCCATCTATAAGACTCAAGGTACACTGGAAAACCTGAACATTTATCTGGTAGGTGACTTGAAATACGGAAGAACAGTTCACTCGCTGCTGATGGCTATGCGACACTTCAATCCTACTTTCCATTTCATTGCTCCGGACGAACTGAAAATGCCGGACGAATACAAGCTGTATTGCCAGGAACATCACATCAAATACGTGGAACACACTGATTTCACGGAAGAAACCATTGCAGATGCCGACATTCTGTATATGACCCGTGTACAACGGGAGCGTTTCACCGACCTCATGGAGTATGAAAGAGTAAAGGATGTATATATCCTGAACAACAAGATGCTGGAACATACACGCCCGAACCTGAAAATCCTCCACCCGCTTCCTCGTGTGAACGAGATTACTTATGACGTGGACGACAATCCGAAAGCTTACTATTTCCAACAGGCCAAGAACGGTCTTTATGCCCGTCAGGCCATCCTTTGCGATGTGTTAGGAATTACACTCGACGAGGTAAAAGCTGATACTGAAAAATAATCCGGAAACTATTCAATTCAAGTAACTATGAGTGAAAAGAAAGAATTACAGGTGGCTGCGCTGAAAAACGGAACAGTCATTGACCATATACCTTCCAATAAGTTATTTACAGTCGTATCCTTGCTGGGACTGCAGGATGAAGATGCCAACATCACAATAGGCAACAACTTTGAAAGTAAGAAATTAGGCAAGAAAGGAATCATCAAGATTGCTGACCGCTTCTTTACGGAAGAAGAAATCAGCCGCTTGTCGGTAGTTGCTTCCAAAATCAAGCTGAATATCATCCGCGACTATGAAGTCGTAGAAAAGAAAGAAGTGGAAATGCCTGACGAGCTGAAAGGTATCGTGAAATGCAACAACCCGAAATGTATCACCAACAACGAGCCGATGCAAACATGGTTTCACGTCGTCGACAAGGAAAAAGGCTTGTTGAAGTGCCATTACTGCGAAAAAGAGCAGCAGAAGGATAACATCAAACTTCTGTAAACCATGAAGCAGGACTGGAAACCAGGGACAATGATTTATCCTCTTCCGGCTGCCTTGGTTACATGTGGCAGCTGTGAAGGAGAATATAACATTATCACCGTAGCGTGGGTAGGTACAATCTGTACCAACCCACCTATGTGTTACATTTCTGTCAGACCAGAACGGCACTCCTATCCTATTCTGAAAAAGAATATGGAGTTTGTCATTAATCTGACCACCAAAGACATGGCTTTTGCCACAGACTGGTGCGGAGTTCGTTCAGGCAAAGACTACAACAAGTTCCAGGAAATGAAATTAACTCCAGGAAAGGCAGCCATGGTGCAGGCTCCTCTCATTGAAGAGTCGCCCCTCTGCATTGAATGCCGGGTAAAGGAAATCGTCGCTTTAGGTTCACATCACATGTTTATTGCGGACGTAGTCAACGTGAAAGCAGACGATAAATACCTAAACTCGGAAACCGGCAAATTTGAACTGGCTCAATCTAACCTTCTGGTTTATGCCCACGGGGGATATTACGAATTAGGAGAAAAATCAGGCAAGTTCGGATGGTCGGTAGAGAAAAAGAAATAAACTGATTTATGATAAAAGAAGCCATTATTCACCCTCATTGGAAGCGGTGTGCTGACAGTATGTGAGCTGCAAGCACAGGCCGTAACTACGCCCATGGTTACGCTGAAACAGCCGCGTTTCAACCTGGGAGTGAAAGCCGGTTTCAACTCTTCCATGTTCTTTACGGATGAGATTTCAATTAACGGCAAAGAACTGGAACTTGCCCAAAATAACTATAAAGTAGGTTATTTTGCAGCGGTGTTCTGCCGCTTCAACATGAAGAAACACCACTTCATACAACCGGAATTTTCCTGCAATATCACTCAAGGAAGTGTTTCTATTCCCAGCACATTAGCCAACTCGGAAATTCTGAAGGAGAATGCCCTTATCAAGAAAAAAATGACGACACTTGACCTGCCCATTCTTTACGGCTATAAGTTCATTGACGTACATCCGTATGGAATGGCATTTTTCGTAGGTCCCAAGGTGACATGGGTATGGGAGAAACATTGTTCAACCGAATTTACAGGCTTCCACCAACAGGAAATAAAGGAAGAGCAATATCCGTTCCAGTACAGCGGAGTCGTGGGACTGGCCGTCAACGTATCCAACATCTTCTTTGATTTCCGTTACGAGGTGGGACTTCATAACACCATCCGTTCTATCACTTATAACACCGACCTGACCGAGGCTCCGCATAATGAAGGAAAAATTAAGCTGGAACAACGGAAAAACATTCTGAGTTTTTCGGTCGGAGTTATCTTCTAACAGGATTTTTCACTTTAAAACAACTATATCATGAAACGAGACGATTCGATTTTTAGCATCATTGAGAAAGAACATCAGAGACAATTAAAAGGTATTGAACTGATTGCCTCAGAAAATTTTGTAAGTGAACAAGTCATGCAGGCTATGGGTTCTTGCCTGACCAACAAATATGCAGAAGGGTATCCTGGAAAAAGATATTATGGAGGATGCGAAGTGGTAGACCAGAGCGAACAGCTGGCTATCGACCGTATCAAGCAGATTTTTGGAGCTGAATGGGCAAATGTACAGCCTCACTCAGGTGCACAGGCCAATGCTGCTGTATTTTTGGCGGTATTAAATCCAGGCGATAAGTTCATAGGTTTGAACCTGGCACACGGTGGACATTTGTCTCATGGTTCTGCAGTAAATACTTCAGGTATTCTGTACACTCCATGCGAATATAATCTGAACAAGGAAACGGGTCGCGTAGATTATGACCAGATGGAAGAAATCGCCTTGAGAGAGCATCCGAAATTGATTGTAGGCGGTGGTTCTGCTTATTCACGTGAATGGGATTATAAACGCATGCGCGAGATTGCTGACAAGGTAGGCGCTATCCTGATGATTGATATGGCACATCCGGCTGGACTGATTGCTGCCGGTTTGCTTGACAATCCGGTAAAATACGCACATATCGTAACTTCAACTACTCACAAAACGCTTCGTGGTCCGCGTGGTGGTATCATCCTGATGGGTAAAGACTTCCCTAACCCATGGGGAAAGAAAACTCCGAAAGGTGAAATCAAGATGATGTCACAATTGCTGGATTCAGCTGTATTCCCCGGCATTCAGGGTGGCCCGCTGGAACACGTCATTGCAGCTAAAGCCGTAGCATTCTACGAATGTATGCAACCGGAATACAAAGAATACCAGATTCAGGTACAGAAGAACGCCCGTGTATTGGCTCAGGCTTTGATGGATCGTGGTTTCACCATCGTATCGGGAGGAACAGATAATCACTCTATGCTGGTAGACCTACGCAGCAAATATCCGGATTTGACAGGAAAGGTAGCTGAAAAAGCGTTGGTAGCAGCCGACATCACTGTCAACAAGAACATGGTACCGTTTGACACTCGCTCTGCATTCCAGACATCAGGTATCCGTCTGGGAACTCCGGCCATTACGACCCGTGGCGCCAAAGAAGACTTGATGTACGAAATTGCAGAAATGATTGAAACCGTACTGTCAAATGTAGACAACGAAGAGGTTATCGCTTCCGTACGTCACCGCGTAAATGAAACGATGAAAAACTATCCTATATTTGCATATTAACTAAACGACTAAAAACGAAACAAAATGAAGAAAATGAATTCTATGGCTATCTTACTGAGTGCATGCTTGGTATTTAGCGGGTGTGGTATGACAAATACAGCCAAAGGTGGAATGATTGGTGCAGGAAGTGGAGCTGCCCTGGGAGCATTGATCGGAGGTATCGCCGGTCACGGAAAAGGAGCTGCCATTGGAGCAGCTGTAGGTGCTGCCGTAGGTACAGGTGCCGGTGTACTGATTGGTAAGAAGATGGACAAGGCTGCCGCACAGGCAGAACAGATTGAAGGTGCACAGGTAGAGCAAGTAACTGACAACAACGGATTACAAGCCGTAAAAGTGACTTTCGACTCCGGTATCTTGTTTAATACCAGCAGTGCTACATTAAGTACTTCTGCCAAATCTGCATTGAGCAAATTTGCCAACAACGTGCTTAACCAAAACAAGGACATGGACGTTGCCATCTACGGATATACTGATAATACCGGTTGGAAAAACAGTACCGCAGAGCAGAGCCGCCAGAAGAATCTGGACCTTTCACAAGAACGTGCCCAGAGTGTATCAAGCTATCTGTTAGCCTGTGGCGCTTCTTCCAGCCAGATTAAGTCTGTTACAGGTATGGGTGAAGAAAATCCCGTAGCCGACAACTCAACTGCTGCAGGCCGTCAGGAAAACCGCCGTGTAGAAGTGTATATGTATGCCAGCCAGCAGATGATTCAACAGGCTGAAGCTGGAACTTTGCAATAAATCGAATTTTCATAGTAACAAACATCCTTATGCCGGGTCTTTCAGACTCGGCATAATTTTCATCCCCACATCAAACACTAATGAACAGAAAACGAATTCTAAGATACATACGTAATCTGATTATCTTTTTCTTTGCATCTACCATTCTTTCCGTC
>ENA-OQHF01000978-OQHF01000978.1-human-gut-metagenome-genome-assembly--contig:-NODE-978-length-16307-cov-3.644005_pt1 | contig 16307 bp, 13 predicted proteins | sample MGYA00242559_ERZ504709 | MGnify/ENA primary metagenome ERZ504709 (study PRJEB26092, sample SAMD00036203) | human gut metagenome | host: Homo sapiens | study: EMG produced TPA metagenomics assembly of... | reverse complement strand
GAATCCCTCTTGTCCCTGCGCACTTTGTAAACGAGTAAAAGCTTGGAATACACGTTGCTGCTCTTGAATACTCATACCGCAACCGGTATCTTCTACGCGGAAAGTAAACCGGTTTTGCTCATAATCTACTTGAATTGTGATACTTCCTTGTGAAGTAAACTTCAGTGCATTCGATATCAGGTTTTCTGCAATCTGGCGTATGCGGAAAGGATCGCCTTCAAGATTAAGCGTACGTGGTATGTTCTCTTCGAAGTTGAGGGTTAGTTGTTTCTTTTCTGCTCCGGGCAAGAAGCTGGTATAGATACTTTCGAACAGTTCATGTGGATTGAACGTTACGGGGTGAATATCCATTTTTCCTGCTTCCAGTCGGTGGTAGTCAAGAAGTGAAGTAATCAGGTCCAGCAGATGATTTGCCGAACTTTTCATATTATGTAAGTAAAACTGCTGACGACGGTCCTGTACCAGCCTGATTAACAAATCTATATATCCGATAATGGATCCGGCAGGAGCTTTGATGTCGTGCGTGATGGTAAGCATCAGTTTCTCTCGTGCCACAAGGAGATTTTCAGCATATAGTTTAGCTTTTTCCAGTTCTTTACGGTAATGGTTACTTCGTGTTATATCTCGCCAGATAATGGTAAAGAAAATAAGCACAAGCAATACAGCCAGAATAGCAATCGTTGCCATTGTCCATGCAGCCTGCTGGCGGATGTCTTGTTCGTGTGCTATGCGGACTTCCATTGCCTTTTGTTCATCGTCCTCTATATTATCCAGCAGCTGATTTACACGCTGGCTTACCCTTCCTCCTGCAATACGCAGCTGGTTGATGCGTGCGTCAAGCGTCCGCATACTTTCTTGTCTTGTCTGGAAAACCTTGTGCTGTATAGACGTCAGCATAGTAGCAATGGTATCAACCGGATTGTAAGCTTCGTCTATCGTATCTGTATATTCTTCCTGGATGATATTGTCCACTTGAGTTGAGTCGGGCTTGCCGGGAGAAAATACATCGGCAAGTCTGCGGAAAAACTTTTTGGGTTTATGATGAATAGTATATGAGTTACGGTGTGTAACCACGCGTCGGCGTACATGCGTGCTGCTCAATATGGAGTCTTGCTGCATAATCAGACTATCCAGCTGCTGCCGGTACAATTCGTCTGTGGGGCTTTGCTTCATGGCTTCGAGCACCAGTACCATGTTTTGCTCTTTATTCCGCAGCAATGAACGTACTGTATCCAGACGCATCTGTTGCAATGTATCAGTCAGAAGTTGCTGAAGAGAGTCTATAAGGGCGCTGGCTTCTTTCATCGCCCTTTTGTATTTAGGATATTCATTAAGTCGTCCGATACGTAATGTCTGTCCGATAATTTCTGCTTCGTATAGTTGGGTTACAATCTGGTGCGTTGTTTTCCTCCGGTTACTGATTGTTTCTTCCAGTCCCGTAGGCGTAGTGAGCAATGTCATTTGCTGGTGAATGTATCCGATAGCTCCGAAAAGCAAGCAAATGAGTAAAATATATCCGAAGGCAATTTTCGTTGAAGTAGAAAACATAGTCAGACTCCTTTTCCCGTTTTATATCTGAATCTGAGATAATACATAATTCCGGCACTGGTCAAGCCGAACGGGAAAGCCATCCATATACCGGTGATTCCCCAGTCGAAAACAAAGCCGAACAAGTATCCCAAAGGAAGTGATATAATGAAATAAGCAATAAATGAGAACAACATCATCAGGCGTACATCGGCAATGCCTCGCAAGGAATTGGCAAAATTGATTTGCAGTCCGTCGCCAAACTGGTAAAGAAGGAACGGAATAATAACCTGGGCTACCATGGCAGCAACAGTTGCGTCATCCGTAAACCATCCGCCCAAGTGGTTACGCAGCAGGTAAATAGGTATGGATGTACAGACTATCATAATCAGAATGATGTGAAAACCAATGTTTGCTGTACGTCTTACATTGACTATATCCCTCTGTCCTAGAAAGTTACTGATGCGTACAGATACAGCAGCTCCCATGCCATAATACATCATGAAGCATATTTGTGAAACAGCAATCATAATCTGATAGCTGGCAAGCTCTGCACTTCCCAGCCAACCAACCATGATCGCACTCAGGCTGAAGGAAGCGTTTCCATTCCCATTTGTGCTGCAATGGGCCATCCTAGTCTGTTCAGCAAGCTAAAATCTGTTCTGTTGATTTTTCCCAGTCGGAAACCTTCTCTGAAACTCTGGTAACGACGGGTACCGAAAAACAGAACCAGATAAGCTATGACCATAAGAATACGTGATACCATTGTAGATATACCTGCACCTAGAAGGCCTAGTTCGGGCATACCAAGCTTACCGTAAATAAGGATATAGTTGCCGATAATATTCAGAATGTTACCACTTAATAATATCCACATGGATACTTTGGTATCGGTAATTCCATCGGAGAACTGTTTGAATCCGTTGAACCATAATACGAATGGCAGAGAAACCAGCAATACCATAAAGTAAGGACGCATATGCGGTATCAGCTCATCAGGCTGCCCCATACGGTCAAGGTTCAGATAAAGTATAGTCATTACCAGGCATACGATCGCTGCCAGTACAGTATTGGCTGCAAGGCTGTTTTTAAGCGTTCTTCCTACCTCGCTTACTTTGTGCTGTCCGAACAGACTGCCCACAACAGGCGTCAGTCCATAGGCAAATCCTGTACTGAAGATAATGGCAAGATTGAACATGTTATTGACGAAGCTGGCAGCAGCCAGTTCTGTCGTACTGTGATGTCCGATCATCAGCGTATCAGCAAATCCCAATACGATAACTCCTATCTGCCCGATGACAATAGGAAGGCCTAATGATAATAATGCGCGGTAATGTGACTGACTCATTTGATAGCTTTATAATATAGAATGTTACAATTCTCGGGTACAAAAGTACGGCATGCCGTATCTTGTATCTGTCCGACCGTTACCGAACGGTATTTTCCTACTTCCAGATTTATATCTTCCGCGTGTCCAAGCAATTCAAAGAATGCAAGGTTGGTTGCTACATTCAGGTAATTGATGTTGTTGAAAATTTGTTCGCTTTCGTAGCGGTTCTTTACCTTCTCCAGTTCTTCTTCGGCTACCGGAATCGTTTTCAGTTTGTCGAGCTCCTGCCATACAGCCTCTTCTGCCTGCTCCAGGGTGATGCCCGAAGCTGGTTTTCCTGTAATATGCAGCAAACCCTCGTCGAGGCTTCCCGAAATATAGGCGTCGATGGAGGTAAAGAGTTTTTTCTCTTGTACCAATGTCTGTATGAATCGCGATGAACGTCCGTTTGAAAGCAAGTCGGTTATGATGTCGAATACGTGATATTCGGCATGGAACCGGTTACACATATGAAAGGCCATATATAAAGCATCTACCGGAACTTTTCGTTCTACGCTGCGTCGGCGTATCGCTGTTTGAGGCTTTTCTGCCGGCAATTCACGTTTGGGTATATTGCGTGAAGGTATCGGACCGAACCATTTCTCAGCCAGACGGACAGTTTCTTCAAATGAAATATGACCTGTAACTGCCAGAATCGCATTGTTAGGAGCATAGAAACGATAGAAAAAGTTCTTGACTTCATCTAGTGTAGCATTGGCTATGTGGCTGATTTCCTTACCGATGGTCGGCCAGCGGTATGGATGATCCTGGTAAGCCATTTCGCGCAGCAAATGTGATGCGTCGCCATAAGGCTGGTTCAGATTCCGTTGCTTGAACTCTTCAATTACTACCTGTCGCTGTACTTCCAGGCTTTGCGGGCTGAAGTCGAGGCTCAGCATGCGGTCGCTTTCCAGCCAGAATCCCGTTTCCACGTTCTGGTGCGGCAGGGTGATGTAATAATTTGTAATGTCGTTGTTGGTCCAGGCATTGTTCTCTCCTCCGGCATTCTGCACGGGAGTGTCGTAGTCGGGGATGTGGAGGGAACCTCCGAACATCAGGTGCTCGAACAGATGGGCAAATCCCGTGTGCGACGGGTCTTCATCGCGGGCTCCCACGTCGTACAACAAGTTGAGGGCGACCATTTGTGTAGAGTCGTCCTCATTGTGTACAATCCGCAGCCCGTTAGCCAGTGTATAACGGTTTACTTGAATCATGCGGAAATCAGATTATTCAATCACGGTTGCTTTCAGAATGCGTACGTCTGTTTCCGGACGGTCGGCGCGGTTGGTCTTTACAGCCTGAATCTTGTCGATAACTTCCATACCTTCTGTCACCTCTCCGAATACGGTATACGCTCCGTCCAGGTGAGGCGCACCTCCTACGGTAGTATAGGCTGCAATCTGTTCACGGCTGAACTTCAGGGCCGGTTCCTTGGCTACGATGCCACGTGCCTGGGCTTCCAGACTGTCCTGCAATTCCAACAGGCCGTCGTTGTCGCCGGCTTTGCGCATCTTGTAGATTTCTTTCATGTGCTTGCGGGCCAGTTCGTTGAACACCGTTTCCAAACGTGCCTCATTCAACTGGTTCTCCATGCTGATCATCTGTGCTTCAGAGAATTTACGTCCGGTCACAATGTAGAACTGACAGCCGGAAGATTCCTTGTTCGGGTTTACTTCGTCACCCAAGCGGGCAGCAGCCAGTGCACCTTTCTTGTGGAAGAATTTCGGGTTGAACTCAGCCGGCAGTGTGTAACCTACATCTCCGTTCCCCAATGTAGTGGTATCGGTAGCAGTCTTGCTCTGCGGGTCGCCTGCCTGAATCATGAAATTCTTGATTACGCGGTGGAAGAGCGTACTGTCATAAGTACCCTCTTTCGCCAGTTTGATAAAATTGTCCCGATGCTTGGGAGTTTCATTATACAGTTTGACCGTGATGTTTCCCATGGTCGTTTCCAGACGTACAAGTGTTTCGTTTCCAGTTTCCATATTGGTTGTCTTTTTCTGACCGCCCGTGCATGCCATCAGGCAGCAGGCCATCAATGTGAATAAAATAGATAATTTTTTCATGTGAAGAAAGTTGGTTTTGCAAAGGTACAAAAAAACTCTTTATCTGCTGCTTTATCATGTAGCCATCAGCCTTTTTCTTTAGCGGTGACGGCCACATAGACTCTGTGTGTGCGCTGCCCCTTGGGGAGTATGCCTGTTTCTGGTGTTGTTCCCCACTTCTGAAGTTCCCTGGCTGCGGTAGTATGGCTCAAGCCGGTGAGGGCCATGTAATCCGCCACCGTCATGTACGGGTGTGTGGTCAGAAAATCCAGGGCCATTTTCAATCTCTTTTCGCTGGAGTGGTGTGAAGTTTTCAGCTTGCTGGTACCGCTTTCTCTTTCCAGCGTGCAGTGCCCTTCCGTCTTGCGAATCAGTTCTTTGTCGGCACGGAAGTTGATGTTGCGTATTTTGATGCTTCTGGCATTGCGACGGGTTTCTCCTGCGGGTTGTTCGGCCTCTTTTCCTTCCGTTATTCCTAACGAAGGAGTAAATGTGCCGATTTCATCGAGCTTGACCGAATATCCCCGGCTCATTTCGCGGGCCATGGCATCTTTCAGGGCCATAATCATGCCCCGGAGCTCTCCGGTGTTGTAGGTGGTGTGATGTGCGATGTCTTCAATCAGCTCCTCTGTAGAACATTGTCCCTTGATAATCATTCTTGGATAGAGGATGGTCTCGTTTTCGTTGTGCAGGTCTTTCATTTCCTGCATGGTGTAAGTAGCTGCCATTTGAATCAATAAATTTAAAGGGTTAGAACAATTCTTTTAAATGCGCTGAAGCATTCTCTGTTTCACAGTGCGGGATTTGTATTTCACAGTGTGAAATATGTATCCCACACTGTGGTTTTTGTATCCCACAGTGTGAAACAGAGAATTCTCTTAGGTGAAGGTAATTATATTCAAGGGGAAAAGCAAGAATTTGGTAGGGAAATCGGAAGAAATAATGTTGTTATAATCTCATCACCTCCTGTTCAAAGTTATCCTTGTCACCTTTAGCCCTGTTACGTATTTTACTTCTATAGTTATATACCGTAGCTAATGAGTATCCCAAGAAATGGGCAATTCGGTTGGCGTCGGTCACTCCCAGGCGAATCAAGGCGAAAATACGTAACTCAGTGTTTAAGATTTCTCCAGGTTTGGGCTCAATTTTTCCATCTTCATTCAACAGGTTGTTGAAATCATGGATGAAGTTGGGGAATAGTTCCAAAAACGATTTATCAAACTCGTTATAAAAGTTTTTACGTTCTTCACGCAGAAAGTCTGCCGAACGGATAGCTTTAAACAAATCTTCTATGCGGGAAGCCATCGCTAATTTCTCAAGTGAGCGTCTGTATTGTTCCAGTTTGTCCAGGTAGCTGACACAACGGTCCAGATAACGGGCGATGTACACTTCTTTGATTTTTCCAGTCTGCTGCAATTGCTGGTTGAGAGCTACCAGTTCTTTGTTGCTTTTTGAGAGATTCTTTCGCATGAGAGAAAGTTTTCTCAGTCCATGGTATAGGTAAAAGGCCAGTAGGATGAGATATACAGCCAATCCGGTAATGCTAAGAGTCAGGATTCTTCCTAACCGTTTTTCTTGCGCCTTTTTGTCGGAATAAGCCTTATCGATGATGGGATAGAATTCTGTGACTTCTAAAAAACGCAGGCGTGCATTGCAGGCTACAGCGTCTTTCATGGAACAGCTTACATAATTATAAGCTCTTTCCGGGTCGCCTTGCTGGTACACCAGGCGAGCAAGCTTTTGAAGGGCCGCGTATTCGCGAACCGATGCATTGAGGTCAATGAGGGCTGTCTGAGCAAGGTAATAGATTTCCATGTCTGTGTCTTTCTTGGCTTCGTATGCCAATGAAAGGGTATAGTATGCGTATGCTTTTTCCTGTATGTCTAAAGGAGAAGTAAGCACTTTGTTCAAAATGGGAATAGCCTGGTCTGCCTGCCCGCTTAATATCATTTTTTCTGCCAATACAATGTTACGGTTGCTTCCTTGAGGAAGTATTTTCAACAGGGAGTCACGATACAGTTCCGTCTTTTTCAGATACGTTTGTTTTACGTGTAGGTCTACTGTATTATCTGCCATCCATCCATAACAGGCTCTTATGGTGAAATAATAATATTCTAAGTTGGGGGAAGACAGCTCATGAGGGTGAATTGTTTGTAATTCTGTCAAGGCCTCATTGTACATGCCCATGACACCTCTTACTTCTGCCCGATTGATAGAGATTTCGATGTCTCTCTCCGGTTGAGGCTGGAGAGAGTTGTAGTATTCTTTTACGACGAATATAGTGGCAGGCAGAGTCAGCCTGATAATGTAGATACAAAATTTAAATAGGTTCTCCACAGAGTTTATAACGCTCGGTATTGTCTGTGGCATAGTTCAGTCGTTGTTTGATTTGAGATATGACAGCTTCTCTGTCGGTTTTTAAATTTCTCTTTTTGGGAAATTGCTTTATCTAATTGCTCTAAGATTCGTTGCTCGGAGTCTTGTGCGGAAATGGAGATGAACCAGCCTTCTGCAATAAACAATATAAGGAAAAGTATAGATCTCATAGTTTTAAGGTTGAATATCTGATGTTATATCATTTATATTTTAGTTGCTTCAAATTTTGTTAACTTCTTGTAAACCTTCTGTTTACTTCTTTTATGTATTTATATTTTATTTCCAAAGATAAGAAATCTTTTATCATGAATCTACTTTTGCGTTGAAAAACATTTCAACCTCAATATCATGAAACATGCATTAATTTTATTGATTGTGTTCCTTTTCTCGTGGGGAGGAGGACAGGCTGCTCAGGCAATGGAGATAAAGAAAGTGGCTCCTTCTTTCTGGTGGGCAGGAATGAAAAATCCAGAACTCCAGATTTTGTTGTATGGAGAGAATTTGGCTTTGTCGGATGTGAGTGTATCCGGCGAAGGAATTTTTCTGAAAGAAACAGTTAGGCAGGACAATCCGAATTATTTGTTGCTCTACCTTGATTTATCGGAAGCAAAGGCACAGACTTTTCAAATCCTGTTGAAAAACGGAAAAAAGAAATTGCATATTATTTGACAAAACAGAATACATATGGTTTGCCTCTTGATAGTCGGGAAACATATACTAAGAATGATTGGATTATGTGGACTGCTGCTATGAGTAATGATACTGCTACTTTCAAGAAGTTTATTTCTCCAATTTATAAATTTATGAATGAAACTCCAGATAGAGTTCCTATGAGTGATTGGACATGGACTATTGAACCTAATCAGAGAGGCTTCCAGGCTCGTTCTGTAATTGGTGGTTATTGGATGCAAGTATTGAAAGGTAAACTTATTCAATAAGGTTTTGATATTTTTATTCTGATTTTACATCATGGTTTCTACCAATATCTTATTCTTTTAGGATGGTTGGTTTAGGAACCATGATGATAGATATATTTAATGAAAATTATCTATGTCTTAGTTTTATAGGCATCGTATAGAGAAGTTAGTATTTAAGGAAGAAATACTATGAAAAACATTTTATTTGGAGTTTTACTATTAACTGGTATTTGTTTTTCTACTTGTAAGGTAGAAAAGGATGTGGAAATAGTTCAAGAAGAAATAGCTCCGGGAGTTATTAAATTGACTAAAGGGGAAGTTGATACTTATACTCCTTATGCTGTTTTGGGAGGAAAACCTGTTTCTGAGGCTATGCACGAATTGTCTGAAGGAAAACTTCCTTTTAGTTTGGATGATGTTTGTTTAAAGGTATGCGATCGAGGATGTGTGGTAGAGATTCCTTTGGATAAAGATGAACAACTGTATGGATTTGGATTACAATATGGAACATTTGGCCAACGTGGTTTACGTAAACGTCCAATTGTAAATGATAATCCTTTAAACGATTTGGGATACACTCATGCACCACAACCATTTTATGTTTCTACTAAAGGATATGGTATTTTAGTTAATACAGCACGCTATACAACATTTCTTTGTGGATCAAATCAACAGATTAGTCAAAATGTACGTCCAACAGAAGGAAATAGAAATAAAATAGCTGTCAATACAGAGGAACTTTATGAAAATCGTAGTGGTGGAAATAAGGTTTTTATAGATATACCTGGAGCAAAAGGTATTGAGATTTTCGTTATTGCAGGACCTACTCTGAAAGATGTTGTAAAACGTTATAACTTATTGTCTGGAGGAGGTTGTTTACCACCTATGTGGGGGTTAGGGTTTAAGTATCGTGTAAAAGGAGATGCTGTTCAGGATAGTGTAATTCGTTTTGCACGTTATTTTCGAGAAGCAAAGATTCCTTGTGATGTTTTGGGCTTGGAACCTGGTTGGCAAACTGCAACGTATTCTTGTTCTTACTTATGGAATGAAGAACGTTTTCCTGATCACAAAGAGATGCTGAATAAATTAAATAGCTTAGGATATAAAGTTAATCTTTGGGAACATGCTTATATACATCCAACCTCACCTATTCGAGAGGCTATGATGCCATATGCTGGAGATTTTTTAGTTTGGAATGGTTTGGTTCCTGATTTCTTGTTGCCTGAGGCACGTAAAATATACTCTGATTATCATCGTACGTTAGTAAAAGAAGGTATTTCAGCTTTCAAGCTAGATGAATGTGATAATTCAAATATTGCATATGGTTCTGCAACATGGGGATTCCCCGATATGAGTCATTTCCCATCGGGAGTAGATGGAGAACAGATGCATCAAATGTTTGGTTCGCTTTATGTCAACACTATAGACAGTATTTATAGAGGGATGAATCAACGTACGTATCTTGATTATCGTTCTTCTGGTATGTTTATGTCATCGCGTAATGCTGTTCTTTATAGCGATACTTATAACCATAAAGATTATATTCAAGCTATTTGTAATTCGGCTTTTGGTGGTTTGCTTTGGTGTCCTGAAGTGCGTGAAGCTTATTCGGATAAAGACTTTTTTCATCGTCTTCAGACAGTGATTCTTTCACCGCAGGCAATGGTTAATGCATGGTATTTACAGTATGCTCCGTGGATGCAGTTTGACCGTAGTAAGAATGATCGAGGAGAGTTCCTTCCGGAAGCTAAACTGTATGAAGACTATACACGTACGTTGATAAATTTACGTATGCAACTTATTCCCTACCTTTATAGTGCTTTTTATAAATATCATAAAGAAGGGGTTCCACCTTTCCGACCATTACTTATGGATTATCCAGATGATATACGTTTACGTGATATCTCTGATCAATATTTGATAGGTGATGGATTAATGGCTGCTCCCCTATATGAAAATGCAAATTCTAGGAAAGTGTATTTCCCAGCAGGCATTTGGTATAATTTTAATACAAATGAAAGATATGAGGGAAACAGAGAGTATGAAGTTGCAACAGATTTTGATCAGCTTCCACTTTTTGTGCGTGAGGGTACTTTATTACCCTTAGCCGATGCTGTGCCTTATGTTACTCAAGAAACAGTATTTAAGTTGCATTGCAAAGTTTATGGAGTATCTGAAGCATCATGTCTTTTATTAGAAGATGATGGGGTTTCTTATGACTTTGAAAAAGGATTGTTTAATTTGGTTACTTTAGAAGCCGTTGATAAAAAAGTAAAAATGAATAGGACAGGTAAATGTAAACTTAAGCGTTATGAAATAAAAAGTTACGAATTCATAAACTGATAACTCATTGACAGATTGATTCTTCCTGTTTATTTGATAATATATTATATTTGTTTTTAATAAAATTAATCTATGAAGAAACTATTAGTTATAACTTTATGTTTAAGCTCATTATTCTCTTGTAGTACGCATAAAAAGAAAAGTCAGTGTGAACTCTCTTCATATGCTGTAGCTTTATTGGATAGTACATTAAAGTATTATAGTACAGCTAGAATTGGATTATTTCATGAAAACTATCCTTCAAAAGATGATGATATGGTTACTTATCTGGCTGGTGAGGATACTATTCGAAAGAATAGAGTTGCTTATTTATGGCCAACATCTGGAATGTTTCTGCTGTAAATGCTTTGTTACGGGCAAGTGATGATAACCGATTTAAACAAATGTTGGATTCAATGATTATTCCTGGGCTTGAGTGTTACTGGGATTCGTTACGCCTTCCAGTCTGTTATCAGTCGTATATTGCAGAAGCGGGGTATTCAGACCGTTTTTATGATGATAATTTGTGGATTGGTATTGATTTTCTTGAGAGTTATAAATTAACCCAAAAATCAAATTATTTATCTTCTGCTGAAAAAATATGGAAATTTATAGAAAGTGGACGAGATTCAGTTTTGAACGATGGTATATATTGGTGTGAGCAGAAGAAGTTATCAAAGAATACATGTTCTAATGCTCCGGCAGCTGTATTTGCGTTAAAACTGTATGAGGCTACAAATGAAAAAAAATACTTAGAAGCAGGAAAGGAATTATATCATTGGACAAAAAGTTGTTTGCAGGATTCTGCAGATTATTTGTACTTTGATAATATTTCTCTGGATGGTAAGATCAATGAAACAAAGTTTCAGTATAATAGTGGGCAAAATGCTTCAAGCAGCTTCTCTTTTATATAAGCAAACTGGAGAAAAGGAATATCTTACCGATGCTCATAATCTGGCAAAGGCTTGTAATGATTACTTTTTTGAGGATTTCCAAACAGAAGAGAATCATAACTTTAGAGCTTTAAAAAATGGTAATATATGGTTTGTTGCAATAATGCTAAGAGGTTTTGAAGAGCTTTATCAGATAGATAAAAATCCGGTTTACTTAAATAATTTCAAAGAAACATTGGTATATATGTGGAAGCATAATCCAAATACTAACGGCTTGTTTGGAAATGATGTTTTTGTTCATGATATTGATAAACAAAAGGAATCGAAGTGGTTACTGACTCAAGCTGCCTTAATTGAAATGTATGCGCGTTTGTCAGTTTTTGAATAATGAAAAGAACAGAAAGCTAAAGCTTTAGCAATTGATAAATTTGAAGAACTTACCTGAGTTTACAGTATTAATGTATTCTTAGGTAAGTTGTTTTTATTACCATAGCGAACTTTTGTAAAATAGATATAATGTTATATACTATGAAGATTAACCGTGTTTTATTATTGGGACTGGTTTTAGTCAAATCAGTCTTTGTTGCTGTTTCTCAGGAGCGGTGTGTGCCTGTAGGGATGCTTTGTGAATATTTGAGTAATCCTTTAGGTATTGATGCATTACATCCACGTTTAAGATGGCATTTGGATGATGTAAGAGATAAGGCTATGCAAAAAGCTTGTAGAGTATTAGTAAGTACTGATTCTTTAAAGCTTGCTGATAAAAATTATGCAGATTGTTGGGATACAGGTAAAAGGAAAACAGAGACAATGCAATTTGTATATAATGGAAAGAAGCTGCTGCCGTTTACAAAATATTTTTGGAAAGTTGAGGTATGGGATAAAGATGGTAATAAGACGAGTTCTGATATTGCCAGCTTTGAAACCGGAATGCTTGAAATGCATAATTGGCGAGGATCCTGGATTAGCGATGGGAGAGATATGGATTATAAGCCTGCTCCTTATTTCCGTAAGGAATTTGTTGTAAATAAGAGTATATATTCCGCTAGAGCATATATTGCAGTAGCTGGATTATATGAACTTTATATGAATGGACAGAAGGTTGGAAATCATCGACTGGATCCGATGTATACACGTTTTGACAGACGAAATTTATATGTAACTTATGATGTAACCAAGCTTATACAGGAGGGGAAGAATGCGATAGGTGTCTTATTAGGCAATGGATGGTATAATCATCAGTCGATTGCTGTTTGGGATTTTCATCATGCGCCTTGGAGAAATCGTCCTGCTTTCTGTATGGATTTGCATATTATGTATGCTGATGGTACAAAAGATATTATCTGTACAGACCGTGACTGGCGTACCAGAGAAGGGGGATTATTGTTTAATAGTATTTATACGGGAGAACACTATGATGCTCAAGCGGAGTTAGATGGTTGGAATCTTCCAGGATATGATGATTCAACGTGGCGGGAATCGTCTTATCGCAGTGTCCCATCAACTTGCTTGACTGCACAGCAATTACATCCTATTCGCTCTGTAGAGACATATGTAGCTCGTCGTATGACCAGTCTGTCAGATTCGGTTTATGTATTTGATTTCGGACAAAATATGTCAGGGGTTACATCTCTTAAAGTGACAGGAGAGAAAGGTACAGTGATTCGTTTAAAGCATGGAGAAAGACTTTATTCTAACGGTAGGGTGAATACATCCAATATAGATGTGTATCATCGTCCGGTAGATGATTCGGACCCTTTTCAGACTGACATAATAATATTAAAAGGGCAGGGAGAAGAAGAATTTATGCCAAAGTTCAATTATAAGGGATTTCGTTATGTCGAGGTGATAAGTAGCCATCCTATAAAGCTGAATGAACGAAGTCTGACGGCCTATTTTGTTCATAGTGATGTACCACAAGTGGGATTTATACAATCTTCCGATACAATAATTAATCGCTTGTGGAGAGCCACAAACAAAGCATATCTTTCAAACTTGATGGGATATCCTACAGATTGTCCCCAAAGAGAAAAAAATGGTTGGACAGGAGATGCACATTTCGCGATTGAAACGGCTTTATATAATTATGACGGAATTACAGTATATGAAAAGTGGCTTGCCGATCATCGTGATGAACAACAGCCTAACGGAGTCCTTCCTGATATAATTCCTACTGGAGGATGGGGATATGGAACAGATAATGGTCTTGATTGGACAAGTACTATTGCCATTATTCCTTGGAATTTATATCTGTTCTATGGCGATCTTAAACCTTTGACTGACTGCTATGAAGCAATAAAAAAATATGTAGATTATGCTGAACGGAAAAGTATAGGCCGTTTGACGGACTGGGGAAGAGGTGATTGGGTCCCGGTTAAATCTCATTCCTCTAAGGAGTTGACATCTTCTACCTATTTTTATGTAGATGCAAAGATATTGTCTGAGACGGCTAAATTGCTGGGTAAGAAAGAGGATTACCTCTACTATTCGAAAATTAGCTGAAGAAATAAAGCAAGCCATTAATGCTAAATATTTAAACTATGAGACAGGGGTTTACGCCAGTGGTACTCAGACAGAACAGAGTGTACCTCTTATGTGGGGAGTAACTCCGGAACATATGAAACGTAAAGTCGCACATAATTTGGCTTGTAAAGTCAGAGAATGTGGATTTCATTTAGATGTTGGTGTATTAGGAGCAAAAGCATTGTTGAACGCTTTGAGTGAGAATGGAGAGGCTGAAACTGCTTATCGGCTAGCTGTACAGGATACGTATCCTTCATGGGGAAATTGGGTTGCTAATGGTGCAACTACCTTGCTTGAAAAATTGGGATTTAAATGCAACTCGCGATATTTCGGATAATCAATATGATGTTTGGCGAGATGGCGGATGTTATATAAAGGTTTGGGAGGCATTTATCCTGATGTCAAGTTCCCAGGTTTTAAACATATAATATTAAAGCCGTATGTCCCTAGGGATTTAAAGCAATTTGAGGCGACTTATCATTCTTCTTATGGTAAAATATACTCAGGATGGGAACAAGTGAATGGTAAAATCACGTATAAAGTTATTGTTCCTCCTAATTCAACAGCTACTTGTATCTTCCGGATAATTTGTCTGGTGATGATAAAAGTATAGAGTTGGAATCAGGAACTTATATTTTGATTTGAAGTTTAAAGAATAGGGATTTAAATCTAGAATTTTGGGATGCATAATACAAAAAGGAGTTGTATCAATGGGATACAACTCCTTTTTGTTTATCAACAGTGGATTTTATAAAACTTCGGTATTGTCTTGTTGTTTGGCTGGATGCGGATAGTCTATGGTGTAATGTAGCCCTCTGCTTTCTTTACGTTCCATAGCCTGACGCGTAATTAAATAGCCGACATTAATCATATTACGCAGTTCACAGATTTCACGTGAAGCCTTTACACGCTTAAACAATCGTTCTGTTTCTTCGTATAAGATGTCCAGACGATTCCATGCACGAACAAGACGAAGATTGCTTCGTACGATACCTACGTATGATTCCATAATCTGATTTACTTCTTTCATGCTCTGAGTAATCAGGATGCGTTCTTCATTGCTGATTGTACCTTCTGCATTCCATTCAGGAATATCTTCATTGAAGTCATAGCGGTCGAGAACGCTTAAAGCATGTTTCGCAGCAGAGTCTGCATATACGATAGCCTCAATAAGCGAATTGGAAGCAAGACGGTTTCCTCCATGCAATCCGGTACAAGAGCATTCTCCGATAGCATACAGACGTTTGATGCTAGATTGTCCGTCCAAGTCAACTTTGATACCGCCACACAAGTAATGAGCGGCAGGAGCCACCGGAATATAATCCTTGGTAATATCTATACCCAGGCTAAGACATTTTTTATAAATATTGGGGAAGTGTTTCTTTGTTTCTTCCGGATCTTTATGAGTTACATCCAAATATACATGATCTTCACCCCGTTGTTTCATTTCACTATCTATGGCACGGGCTACGATGTCGCGCGGAGCAAGTGATAAACGTGGATCATATTTTTGCATAAATTCTTCTCCGCCGAGATTTCTTAATACAGCTCCATATCCACGCATGGCTTCTGTTATTAAGAAACTAGGACGGTCTCCCGGATGATACAAGGCTGTTGGATGGAACTGGATGAATTCCATATCCTTTACAAGTCCCTTAGCACGATAAACCATTGCGATACCGTCACCAGTGGCAACCAGCGGATTGGTTGTATGGGTATATACAGCTTCACATCCTCCTGTAGCCATTACTGTGACTTTTGAAAGGAAGGTATCTACATCTCCTGTTTTTTCATTCAATACATAAGCACCAAAGCATTTAATGCCCGGTGTATGACGAGTTACGATGATGCCAAGATGATGCTGAGTGATAATTTCTACAGCATAGAAGTTGGTAAATACTGTGATATTAGGATGTTTTTTTACAGCTTCGATCAGGCTGGTCTGAATTTCTGCTCCAGTATTGTCCTTATGGTGTAAAATGCGGAATTCAGAGTGCCCTCCTTCTTTATGTAAATCGAATTCTCCGTTTTCGGTTTTATCGAAGTTAACTCCCCAGTTTATTAATTCTTCAATCTGAGCAGGGGCATTACGCACTACTTTTTCTACAGCTTCCGGGTCGCTAATCCAGTCGCCAGCTACCATTGTATCGTGGATATGCTTTTCGAAGTTATCCACTTTCAGATTCGTTACAGAAGCAATTCCTCCTTGTGCATAGTAGGTATTGGCCTCTTCTAGTCCGGCTTTGCAGATCAGTGCAACCGAACCTTTATGCGCCACTTTCAGCGCAAAGCTCATTCCGGCAATTCCTGAACCGATAACGAGAAAATCGAATTT
>ENA-OQHF01000977-OQHF01000977.1-human-gut-metagenome-genome-assembly--contig:-NODE-977-length-16308-cov-3.433719_pt1 | contig 16308 bp, 20 predicted proteins | sample MGYA00242559_ERZ504709 | MGnify/ENA primary metagenome ERZ504709 (study PRJEB26092, sample SAMD00036203) | human gut metagenome | host: Homo sapiens | study: EMG produced TPA metagenomics assembly of... | reverse complement strand
ACCGGCCCACAGAGTTTCGCATTCCTTCTGGAACATGGTCTGGAAAGCAGAACCATTGAGGTTCGTGGGATAAGGAACGGCAGTTTCCAGAGCTTCCACGAAGTACTTGTTATAGGGAGCCTTTGCCTCAAACGCAGCGGTATCGACCAGCTTAGATGCGGGCAGACCGAAGTTCATATCCAGCGCGATCTGCTGACCTTCCTTACCGGACAGGAACTCCACAACACGCCAAGACAGATCAGGGTTCTTTGCGGTTTTGGGGATGACCCAGGTGTTTACAAAAGAAGAAGTCTTGCTAACGCCATCAATGGAAGGCATGGGCAGAACAGTGTACTCCGTGCCGTTTGCATCCATGTTAGAAGCAGTGGACAGGGCGCCAATCTGCATGGCAACCTTGTTTGCCATAAAGGGAGCGAACTCGTTGTCGCCGAACTGAGCAGCCTGCGTTGCAGTGGGGCATACCTTGTAGGTGTTGCACAGGTCATACATGAACTGGACAGCTTCCTTGGTCTTGGGGTCGGTAGACAGAACGCTTGCCTTGCCGTCTTCGCTGTACAGCTTGCCGCCGAAGGCTGCGATCATAGCAAAGGTCTGGTCGGTATAGTTCTTCCAGTAATAGCCCCACTGTGCATCGGCACCGGAACCCTTGGTCAGCTGCTTTGCCACCTCGACAAAGTCATCCATCGTCCAATCTTCGGAAGGAATTTCCACACCGGCGTCCTTGAACATCTTGGTGTTGATGTACATGACCTTGGGGGTGATGTCACGGGCAGCCGCGTACATCGTGCCGTTCACGGTCAAAGCCTCGGTAACGACGGGATAGAGGGAATCCTTGTACTCCTGGCTGGCCAGATCGTCCAGCGGCATCAGCATACCGTTCAGCGCATAACGGGGCACCTGGTCCATAGCAAGCATCATTACATCAGGAATCTCACCTGCTGCCAGCTTGGTAATCATGGTGTCCGCATACTTGCTGGGAATGGTAACGAACTCCAGCTTGATATCCGGATTTTCTGCTTCAAAATCCGACTTCATCTTCTGCAGGTGCTCAAATTTGGTGATGTCCCACCAAGTATACACAGTAAGGGTAACAGGGTCTTTCGTTTCAGGGGTCGAGGCAACCGTAGATGTTTCTTCGCTGCCGGAAGCAGCAGGTGCCGCACCGGAGCTTGCGCTGTTGCCGCCGCAGGCAGCAAGGGATAGGATGAATGTCAGAGCCAAAAGCAGTGCAAAGACATTGCGAACGATCTTTTTCATTTCTAGTCCTCCGTTTTGTATGAATATTGTACGACCGTAACAGGCCGCGAGTCCTTGATTATTTTCCGCCGAAACCGGAGTTCATGGCAGATGCCATGAAGTACTTCTGGAACAGCAGGAATACGATAACGATGGGCACGATGCTCATGGTTGCACCGGCCAGAAGAACTGCCCAGTTGGGATCCCATTCCTTGAGGTATTTAAGACCTACCGTCAGGGTCAGTTTGTCATAATCGTTGATTACGATCATCGGCCAGAGGAATGCGTTCCAAACGCTGCGGAACGACAGAATTGCCGTTGTAGCAATGGCAGGCTTTGCATTGGGAAGTACAATCTTGAAGAACACACCCAGTCGGGAACAGCCATCCACGATTGCTGCATTTCAAGATCCTTGGGGATGCTCAGGAAATACTGCCGGAAGAAAAAGATGTTGAATGCGTTCGTTCCGGTAAACATACTGGTAAGGAACAATGCGGTATAGGTGTTCGCCAGATGCGCATCAACAACGATTTTGTAGTTCGGGATAAGCGTTACATGGCTGGGCACCATCATGGTTGCCACAAACGCAAGGAACAAGATGTTCCTTCCCTTAAACTCCAACCGAGTCAGCGCATAGGCTGTCAGGGATGCTACGGCAATCATGCATATGGGCATTGCCACAGCAAGGAAGAATGAGTTTACGACAAACTTGCCGAACGGCAGTACCTGAAACAAACGCTCATAATTGTAAAGCGTTGCCGGCTTCGGCAGCAGATCCAGCGGAGAGCCGCCATAAAGCTGTTCCGACGTCTTAAAGGACGACAGCACCGACCATACGAACGGATAAATCATCGTCAGCGACAAAAGCACCATAAAGCAGTGATAAACCACTGACCCAATGCGCTTACGGGCCTTGACGCCCAGGGATTTCTGTTTCATTTTATTCTCCTCCCTGTTCGTTGCGGAATTTATACTGGATCAACGACACAACCATAATCAATGCAAAGAATATCCATGCCAGTGCGGATGCATAGCCCATGTTGTAGCTGCTGAAGGCTTGTTCGTAGATGTAATACATCATGGTACTGGTCGAACCCAAAGGACCGCCGGCTGTCATAATAAAGATGGATTCGAACATATTGAACGCTTCGATTACCAGAAGAATCATGACAACAAACGTTGTGTTCGACAAAAGCGGCAATGTGATGCGGAAAAACTTCTGGATTTCGCTGGCACCGTCCAGCTCCGCTGCTTCATACAGGGTTTCTGGTATCGTCTGAAGACCGGCAAGGAACATAATCATATAGTAGCCGCCCATCTGCCATACACGCATGATGACAAGTGCCGGCTTGCTCCACGCTGTATCACCCAGCCACATGGGTACGTCATTCAGTCCGATTGCCATCAGGAAGTTGTTGATCAAACCCATATCCGGGTTGAAGATCCACAGCCAAACCATACTGACCGCAACCGTTGAGGTAATGCTGGGCAGGAACAGCGCCACGCGGTAAATGTTGTTCACCCAACTGGTCTTTTTGTTGATCAGTATAGCCAGTAAGAGGGAAAGCGCCAGAACGATGGGAACCAGCGTGACGACAAAGTAAAGCGTATTGCCAAAGTACTTATAAAAATACTGATCCTTCGTGAAGGCTCGGATATAATTGTCAAAGCCCACCCATTTGGGAGCGCTGAGCAGATCATAGTCTGTCAGGGACAGATAGAAGGAATACAAGATTGAGCCAAAGGTGAAAATGCTAAACCCAATTAGGGCCGGTGAAACAAACAGCCATCCCAAACAGGCTTCGCGTCGTTTCAGCGTCATAAACCGTTTTTTCGGTTCCTTTACTGTCGGATTCATCTGTGTCCTGTGCTCCTTTCAAATCCTGTCAATAAATACATGTTGTCATGTTGTTATAACGTCTATATCGATTTTTTATTGCGTCCTGTGGAACGGACGCAATAAATTGGTTTATTTTTCCAATGTTACATTAAAAACATACTTATCTCCGCGATATACGGATTCCGTATATTCAAGCGGAACTCCCGCACCGTCATACGCAGTTCGCGTAATCCTCAGCACAGGCGCACCGGCTTTGATCTGGAGCTGCTTTGCTTCCTTTGCCTTTGCCAAACCGGATTGAATGCTCTCGATTGCCTTTGCAGGCTCACAGCCGTAACGCTGTCTAAAAAGCGTATAAAGCGACTTGCTCATATCATATGTTTCGATCCCTGCGAATCTGGCGAACGGCAGGCAAACCGTTTCAACCGCCATAGGCACTGCATCCGCACAGCGCAAGCGAGAAATGATGTATACCTTTTGGGTGCCATCCAATTCCAATGCGTTGGCGACCGGCTCACTCGGAAATTCCAAACTCTGTGAAATCAGTGAAGTGGAAGGTTCCATACCAATGCTGCGCATTTCATCGCTGAAACCAATCAAGTGGTTCAATTGCATTCCGGCTCTTTTTGCCGCTACAAAACTTCCCTTCCCTTGTATTTTGTAGATGTAACCACTCTGCGCCAAGCCATCTAACGCTTGTCTTACCGTAATACGGCTTACGCCGAAAATCTCACCTATGGTTTCCTCCGTGGGCATTTTGTCGCCCTCTGCCAACTTTCCTGACTCAATGAGTGACCGATAATAGCTAATGATCTGAGAATATCTTGGTGCAGCTTTCATAATTGTTTGTACCCTTCCCTCTTAGCTTATTCAGTTTTCCCTCATCTACTTGTTATGACAACATAACAACATCCCTCTCTTCTGTTGTCAATGCATTTTCACACACATAGGTCAAGTTTGTGAAATACTGCCAATTTAAGCAGTGCCGTTTTATACAAAAAGGCAGTCTTATTGTCAGCGCATTATCTGTAAATACAACTTTGCAAAAATGAGCATTTTGAAATATCATTCTCATAGGAGATTGCGGCACAATTCCTCAAATTCTTTGTTATCCCCGCTGTATCACCCGATACAGCGGTATTTTTGTTGTCAAAAAAGGAGTTATTGCAATGTCTAACGAAAACAAAATCCGTATTCTGTATGTTCAGCCGGGCAAATATCCGGAAGAACGGCTTGTTGCAAATGAGCTGCATCCCCTTCAGCAACTTATCGCTGGGTAGCGGGTTATATTTCTTCCGTCCGCAATCTCCAAGAAAGAACACTCATTCTCTCTTGAGATATTTCGGCATATGGGGCATCTGCATCACCTCCTTGCCCGCGCCTGTTTTTGTAGGTTTACTTTTGAAAATAGAAAAACGCCCAACATCTCCCGAAACTGTTCGCTTTCAGGGCGATTTTGGACGTTTTTGTTTGATATGAGGGGCTTTACGATGGTGGGGAATATAGCTTTATCGCTTATGGTGGGAAAGCCCGCTATTTGCTGCTTTGTGGCAATAGAAAAGCGCCACATCGCTGCGGCGCTTTTGCTTTGCCCGGAAGATGGAACGGGGGCTGTTCAGTTATCTGTTGTTCCACTTATATGTTTTCCATAGGTAGATGTGTTCTGGTGATTTGATAATAACAGGAGTTCCAACAACACCCCCACTTTGGCTTGTGTCCATATCCACACTACTGCTCAATCCAGCACTGTTTCCCGTGCTTGCGTAACAGTAGGATACTTCGCCTACAGCACTAGCCGTTTTCGTTGCAAGTTGATGTGAACTAGAGTCAGCCGCTATCCAACCGATGCCAAAACTATCAATGCCTATGGAAGATGAGTCGGAGGAGACCGGCGAGGAAGATACCGAACCCATCTGATTTTAAGGCGGCATTTTGCCGCCGTACATAACTATCATTTGTGTATTTTTCGGAAGCGCAATCATTGTGGCCGAATGCTATATATCGTATCAAATTGGTATGGATCTGATTGTAAAACTTTTCCATTTGAAATCACGATAATTGTTTCGCCTTCTTTAATTTGCGATAGTTGAACTTGCCCTTTCAAATAATCTGATGCTCCATGAATTATGTATTCATCATCGGCATCATACAACTGGTTTTTTGCTATTGCATAGATACAGTTCTCTTGCAAATCCACATTTGTGACTGTGAGCTTCGATTCTTTTCTATCTAAAAAATTTACTTTGAAAAACCCAAAGGAAAAAACTACTATCATTGCAGAGCAAATGCTGAAAACCACTTTCTTTGTCATTTTATTCGCCTCTATAAGAAAGAAATAGCGTATATAACGACTGCGTTATTCGCAAAGCGCCTGTATAAGAAGTTGGATATTGTGAGCCATCCACTGTGCTTCCATCTTTATGAATTCCAATAGCCACATATCCAGATCCGGAAATGTATTCCACAAGTGGGCCGCCACTAAATCCACCTGTCAGATCCCAATCGCCTTTGAGATATTTAGACGTTTGACTTTTTATATGGCCGGAGGATTTACACATTTTATATAGATATTATAGCAGATTGTCCATAAAACCACAAGTAGCGTTCAAAATATTGTCGGTCACTATTCTAAACACATTACCTCTTCCATTACTAGCATATAGTGACACCGGATGTTTGTTGGAAACTGCTCCTTTTCTTCTTGATGATTGTTGTATGAATTTTCCCCTTTGTATCCTTGCTTTCGAGTGATTTCGACACGAATAAGAATTATAATTCATACTAGATTCACCAATTATAAACAAGGAGTGATCTTTTATGAAAAAGGAATTCGCAATGTCGTTATCGCAATCCTATCGGCAGGATCTTCTCGATGCCATACAGCTGGCTGAACAGGGGCTGCTGTCGCCCTCGCAGCAGGCATACTGCTTTGAGGAAATCGGGGACACCAAGGGTACTGCGTTCTATCCTGCAAACGGGGATGAATTGTTATGGAAGCTGCGCACTGCGTTGGGCGAAAAGGCGCAAATTTCCGAACGCCAGCGCGCTGAAGGCGAGCTGCACAAGTTGGGGGTGGAACTCTTGTTCCATATCTATATAAACAGGTTCATCTTTGCTGAAATTACCCATAACACCGCAGCCCACAAATATGATGCCATTATCTACCTTGATGAGTGTATCACCAACGAAGAAAAGCGCGCCAATGCCGCAGCGATGCGCAGGGCGTTTGATGCGTGGCTGGAGGAAAGCGGTCATACGGTAGACCCAACTGCCTTGACCGAAGTGCCCGATCCGTGCGAGGGGCGCTTTGATACTTTAGCCGGGGCGATTGCGCATATCGACCATATTTTACGCTTTCCCGACCTGCTGCTTATCTGAAACACCGCGCCTGAAAAAACTTTTTTCAAAATTCGGTATTAAATCGTCAACATATCGGCAATCCCGTGAAAACTGATACATCAATGCTGAACGTTCTACCGCGATTTATATTACAATATTTACATATTATAGTATAAATGGGAAAGGGTGTATCTGCTTGCTACAGGTAGCCGAATATGAGAATTTTGTCCGTAAGCGCATCACGCAGCTGCGCCATCGCCTCCACGTTTCTGAACATAAAATGAGCCTTGACCTTGGCAAAAGCGGCAGCTATATGCGCAGTATTTCAATCGGCAAGGCATTGCCCTCGATGCACGAATTTCTGCGCATCTGTGAATACCTCGGCGTAACCCCGCAGGAATTCTTTACCGGTGCCGGGGACGAAACCGACCGTATCAATATCTTTAACCGACTGCAAGACCTCGATGACGGTGACATACAGAAATTGCAGACATTCCTTGGTTGGATGGAAGAAAAGTAAATCCACTTTCTGCCCGACAAGTTTTTGCTTGCCGGGCTTTTCTTTTTGTAGGGCTTATTTAGTGGAAAAGGCGTATTGCATGCCTATTACCATGACGACACCGCTTATAACTCCCTGAATAATGCAATGTCTAACGAAGGCATAGAGGAGAAATACGAAGTAAATTATATTCCTGCGGTCGAATTCTGGGATCAAATATAATAGAAAATGGGGCTGCCACAGCAGCCCCACTTTTTATTTCTTTTCGCGTCTTGACACAAATGGCATCACTGCCCTACGCAGCACATCCGCCGTACTCGCCACATTTTGAAGCGTAATATACAGCTTCATTGCATCGCGTTTGACGGGGTTCTCGTCAACCAGTGCTTCCATCACCTCCTGCAATTCATCCAGTTTTCGAATGATAAGCCTGTAATCCGCTGGCGGATATTCAGCAGGAATCGTATCTGCAATCAGGCAACGGATATATTGTTCTCTGGACATACCTGTTTTAGCAACACGGCAGTTCAGTACAGCCAGTTCTTCCTCCGGAATGCGAACTTTTACATCCTTATATCGAGTCTTATCTGTTGCCACTGCCATTTCCTCCGCTATGTACGGTATGGTCATCACCGTATATGACAAACCTATCCAAGTCCCGCAGGAAATGCTCGATCAGGTAGACGAACATATCTTCATCATCGGGAAAGCCGTACTTGGCACACAACTTAGCTATTTTCCCAGAAAAACACGTAACAAGCCAGATTTTGTCCTCACGGTTATGTGCTTTTGCGCCTCGCAGATGTTCTTCAAAGCTCTTCATGGTCGTTACTCCTTCAACGCCTTCATTGTTTCAGCCAGCTTCTTGCGCTTCTCATAGACATTGGTATGCCCACAGCCAAAGTGTTTCTGAATTTCTTTGTAGTTCATTTTCAGAAAGCACAAAAGCCACTCCTTTTCTTTTGGTGAAAGCCTCTGTACTTCCTGTTGAAGAGCCAGTTCAATCTCAACCTTCCGAAACATTTGCTCGGCATCAATATCTGTCAGATGTCGCGGGGCCTGATCCAAGGAAATCACAATGACATTGGGTCGATTCTTAGCAGCATAGCGAATTGCGTGCCATTCCATTCGGCGGGTTATATAGCTAGTGAACTGTCCTTTCACCGTGCTTTTTTCATTCAGTTCATCTTGACTAAATTGCTCAAGTAACTCTTCAAATTCATGCTGGATCATTATACGTCCTCCTTATTTTTTGTTGAGAATCAAAAAATAAGGAGGTGCCCTTGGAACGGCATCGCTAGTAAAATGCTTAAATAAAGGTAAAGGCAAAGAATCGGAAACTCTGCGCACGATCGCCACTCTCCCTTCAAAAGGTAAGAGAACACGTCGATAGAGATTTTCCGGTCCTTTTTTGATATTATTTAATGTTTGCCGTCTATTTTTAGAGATGCTTTCTCTTTTTCATTGCCGAAAATGCTTTACTTTCCCTCACGGATTTTGCTATTTGCTGCAAATATCCGTCATCTGATGGCAATAGTATCGACATCTCTATTATAAAACTCGACTTATCCAATAATTTGTACTTTGTACAAAACAATCAATATTGTTCAGTTTATCGTGTGATTCTCCTGTATGTCTAAAACCTTCTTCCGCTCCTGTTGGGCCTTTTTCTCTTCAGAATTTGTCTCGCGTAGTTGTTCTTTCGTTTCTTCAATTTTCCTTTCAAGTTGCTCAGTAAATCCAATCGCTTTATCCAAATCAACGGATTGGTCAATTCCTTCTTTTTCCAAATTCTTTGCTGCACTACTGTAAGCCTGCAATTCCGTACTATGACCACTGTAAAAAGCCGATTTCTGACTCATGGGCAACTCTACATACTGCATCCAGACAGGCCTGTATGTTTTGCAAATTTGTAAGCTCTTGGTAACCGCAGCAACTTCTTTTCGCTTTTCCTGCATAGCAGAAATTTTGTTCGTAAGATCAATTTGCTTTTTGCCTAGGCTTAGTATCGCCTTATCGTAATCAGCTGCTGTATACATATTTTCGCTTGTCATTCCAAGAAGGACCTTTCCTAGATTTTTTGCATTTTCAATTCCCATACGACGTTCCACTGCAGCTATTCTGCGACTAAGTGTAGTATTTTCTGTCGATGGATTTATCGCCACCCCTAAAATTGCCGCAAGTTGATCCCCTTGTATGCTATTTCTTTTATTTTCGCCGCTAGTTGGAATATAGCTATATTGATGATTCGGGTAGAGCGAAACTGCACATTGTCCATTCGCCGCATTGCATACTACATATTTTTCTGGAATAAACAGCCTCTCTATCCCCTTGCTTGGTAACGCAATTGTAACTCCCCGCAGAGACATTGTTTTAATCTGATCTTCTGTTAGTACAACCGCCAATGGCAGTACGTTGTTTTCTTCATCAATTTGCTGAATCAGCTTTGTGCCTCGGATCGTGCCGTGGGTTCCGTCCTCATAAACCACGTCATAAGAAAAGTCGTTTCCGACATTGAAAGTGATTTCGCCATCCGACGAAGTTGTCACTTCCCTTTTGTTGACCATTAGTTTGGCAGGGTTGTCATTATCATCGTGAACCTGAAGAACCAAGCCGTTTTTACCCGCCGACAGAATTTGTCGGCTGCTTAACTTCACTGCTGCCGTACAAACTTCTGGATACTGAATCGTCAATTCCTGATAGCGGTCAATCAGCGTGATCTCCGCGTCTTCTGCAATCTGCATTTCCCCATTCTTCAGTGCATACTCAATTCCTTCGCTGGTGAATTCCGAACCGAGTGCATCTTCTGGAACCCACGCACCATCCAGCACCGTGGCTCGGTACAGTACCTGCCCAGTCGCTTTCTTCACTTTGGTTTCGATACCTGCCGTTTTCAGCTTATCCGCAAAGTCCGCCATGCCAGTTGCTGTACTGAGGATGCCGGTAATTGTCTTTCTCAGGTATTTCTGCTCTTGTGCATTGTCAGACAGTCTGGCGCAGATACCGGCATAAGTAAATGTATCAGTATCAGATAAGCTATTGTCCCGAACAGCTCGACCCGCGCCCTCCAGCAAATAGCTCATATGCTTGCCTCGAATTGTAGGTGTGATTTCCAGTTCCTTTGCCATAGAAAGAAACTGACTATAATCCGTTGCCCGCTCCAAGCAAAAATTCAGCCTCTTTCGGATTTCCGTCCGGTTGGATACAGATTTCTTTTTCCCTGCGTTTTCAGGATACAGTTGCCCAATCTTTTGTGGATCATCAATCACGGATAAATGTGCTTCCATGCACAAGCGGTCAGAAATATCCCGTATCTGACGTGCCGTGCGGTAAAGGCACCGTTCGCAGTTTCTTATAGTCGTAAAAGGAAACTGCATTGATCATAATGTGGTTATGGATATGACCTTTATCAATGTGAGTTGCTACCACATACTCGTACTTGCCGCCTGTGTATTCAAATGCCAGTTTCTTCCCCAGCTCATGGGCCTGCTCAGGCGTGACAGCATCTTCTGGAGAAAAAAGACTGTATCAGGTGATAAGCAAGATTTGTGGAACGCTGTCTTTTCAGGTTCCGCGCCTTGTGCGCAAGCACTGCTGTCATTTCAAAGTCGATAGAAGCTGTTTGAGGCTCACAATTATAGCCTGACACCAGCATCTGACCGTCGGTCTTGTCTGGGTTTTCGATATAGGCCAGTGCCTTGCCAAGAGTAGATTTTATCGCATGAATTTTTGTGATAGCCATAAGAAGCTCCCTGAAAAGAAAGATGCCCTATGTGAAATGAATCTCACATAGGGCATCTGCCTGAAATTATTTCATGATTTTCGTTTTATGCTAATGGACTTATCTCTCATCGCGCTCATTTTCCTGTGCATCATGCTGATGTTCTTCTCCCATGCATTTAGCATACAATTCTGGCGTGCATTTGAGAGTAATCGGCTTCGGATATAGCTCAAGGAAAATCAGAGGTGAGTGATATTTTTTCTCATATTTAGTAATTTGACTATCCGTCAAACTTATCAGATCTTCGCCACCGTCTCCGCATATCAGAAACGGACCTGCGAAGAAATCCGTTGGACCATATAAGCGGTTCGGTGGTAATGGAAGCAGCTTTCCTTCATCATTACAGATGATATAGGTATCCCTGTCCAATCTTACGCTTTCTATACTCCCACAAACATATTTTTGAAAAGTTTCCAGCGTATTAGGTATCTTGATTTCCTCTGGGTACTTACCCGGCTGCACATACAACACACGGATTTCTCCATTTTGATTCATATCGTCATTCTCCTATTCAATAAATTTTTCTCAACAGCTTAACCACACGTTCCAGATAGTCGGCTTTCAGTTCAAGAAATTCTCGGCGCAGCTGCTCCACATCATTGGCATGAACCGACTTATTTTCATTGCAGCGTTTTGCAATTTGGTTAATGCTGCCCGCGATGCGACCCATCGAAGCATTTAATTGTTTCAGATTGGAAAAGTCATAATGCCGTACCTCTCCATGCAAAAGCATCTCTAAACCAAACGCCGAGAAATTTGTCATTTCAGCTTCAACCATCTTTGCTTCAACTAAGTGCCACTCCTCCTCCGTAAACCAGATGCGCTTCGGTATAGGACGTCTGCGATTCGCCATAAAGTCACCTTCCTCTATTGGGCTTGGGTTTGCCCAAAACGGGTTTCAGGGTGTCCCTGATCTGCATCTGTGGGACCCAGATGCAATGCTTGCTAACCGTCGCTCACGCTCCGGTTACCCCTGCGGGTCTCAACGGCGATGCTTGCGGCACACTGCAAAGAGCACCGCCCCCACAAGCACCACCGGCATGAAGTCCAGCAGCAAGGAAAACTGATCAAGCTGCTTCTTCTGCTGCTTTACAGGTTGGGAAGCAATCTCTGGCACTGCGGTCGGCTGCTGCGGTGCATCCGTATTTCTGTTGTTGAAACTGTTCGCCGCCTGCACCGTGCTGTTTTGATCTCGGCTTGGCGTGTTCATCTCGCGGTCTGGATTGGCAGTGTCCGTCACTGTCAAATGAAAGTCCACACCGTTTTCAGTAGAGAGTTCATTCTGCTCACATCTGAATTGGTAACGGTTTTTCTGCATCACCAACAGCATAAGCAGAAAGAAAAGCATATTTTCCGCTCAGTGCATTTGGTTCAACAGCGGCCAACCCATTCGATTCATAAAGCTCCAAATCATAAACATCATCAGTGTACAAATTCTGCAAGTAAACTATCACGTGTTGGGAAAAACCAATCGGCGCAGTCAGATAGGCTCCTACCTGTGCTGGTTCTGGCTCATAGTTCTCTGGTGGCGTTTCCAGCGGTTGCAACGTATAGTGCCGTTGCTGGCCGGTCACGCTCTCATACCAGCTGCTGCCTGCCAAGGTATAAATCAGGTCGTAGTGGTTCCCGCCTTCTGCTTGCAAAAATGTCGTTTGGTTGATTTCCTGCAAGGGATAATCCCCCAAGGCATCATACTGCACAGCAGCAGCGCAGTAATATTCTGACGGCACAACTGTCACTGTTTCTGTGTAGTTGTTCAGCCCATCCAGAACAATAACTGTTGATTCGGTATCAGATGGGCCATTGCCAAGTGTGACAATCACAGTGCGGTTCTGTAATTTTTGCGGCAAATCCTTGACCGTCACCGTTACAGTAGCAGTATCTTCTGCATAGACTTTTGTTGCTGTACAAAGTAAAAGCGCAAAAAGTAATGCGAGAAATTTTCTCATAAAAAGCACCTCTCAGAATCCCGCATAGCGGAAGTAATAGCACGGCCTACTCTCCATCCAGGCGTTGGACATATTCACCGCAACGCCATAGCCATAGCAGCACTCAATCCACGCACCACCGCCCAGCGCCATCTGAACGTGCCCCTGTTCGCCGCCGGAGGCATATACCACGCGCAAATCTCCCGGTTGCACTTCAGACGGGGAAATACTTACTAGGTCTGCCGCATTCCGATAGGCGGCTGTGCTGCCTGCGGAAAAAGGCAGGTTCTGCGCCCAATAGCAATATTGGACAAAGCTCGAACAATCCAGATTGATGCCCACGCTTGGATTGCCCGGCCCGCCGCGCAGCGAAGATGGCTGGGCATAGACAAACTTTCCTTGGCAGCTTAACGCAAAGGCGACCACCTGACCGCGTGCAGTGGTGGCGTCAATATTCAGGCTGGTAAATAGCTGCCGCAGTTCTTCCTCGGTCATACCGCTGCCGGTGGCACGGCATTTTATGCCGTCCACAATTCCATACAGTTCTTCCCAGTCCATGCGATACAGAATCGATGCCCATTCCACATTTCCATAAGTGTCTTCGCCATCCTTATACCACCCCTGAAATCCGCTTGCGCCGTTGGGCAGCGTAATCGTTTTTGTATATCGGGAGGATACCGCATTACCGGCATACTCATTACCGTACTGATCCTGCTTAATGATTGTCCGGGTCAAAGTTCCTGCATCACAACTTTCTGCCAGCGCTTCCAGATTTCCGGTTCCGCCGTCCGCACCGTTTGGGGCCTGCGTTTCCGGGTCTGTGTAGCGGTCATAGCCTGTCAGATAAATCGTGCAGTCGAGATCGTAGTGACCGTACTGCCCATCGTTCAACTCTCCGGGGCACCAAGGTATGGCAGTTGCATTGGAGAAAGTAACCTCGTAATCATCGGAAACTGCATCCTCGCCCTCACCGGTCACAACAGTAAAAGTGACCGTCAGCTCGTCCGGAGTATAAAACCAGTCGTTCAGTTCGCCCTTGTACAAGTTGGCGCTTTCATCCAGCACAATATTGCCGGTGCAGTCTGCCACACTGATTTTCCCATCAGCAACAGCGTTATATTCTTCCGGCAAATCGGAAAGTTCAGAACCCGTTGCACCATCCGGGAAAATGATAGGAAAAAAGACGGTCACATCATGTGTGCCGTCCTCTTTCCATACAGTATAGCTTTCGTTCTCCGCATGACCTTCATTCCAGTGCCACTCTGCGGCAGCATCGTACTGCCCGCAGGCATCATCGCCCTCACTGCAAGTATGCGTTTCAAGGCGATAATCCTTAACGGAAACCACTTCACCTTCGCTGCGGTAACCGTTCACGCAGCCGCCATAGCTCATGCAGGAATAAGGAGCCGACTCTCGTGCAGTCACATCCAGACCATACGCAGCCAATGCTCGGCAGAATTTAGTAAAAGGCACATTGTCGCTGAAAGCAGACACAAGCTCCGAACGCGGCCAATCCTGCTGGTAATATACTGTCGCCAAGGAAATAATCTCCGCCGTGTCATTGTAGATACCGTTTGCATAGTTCCAAGTAACACCATGCTGCAAATTATTGCTGCGCTGCCCGGTGAGGGAATCGTACCCATAGGGATTGCCATTGGGGTCAACGTCATTCTGGAATGCCTGATAGATGCCCTCGGTAACCGCTGCATTGCGGTAGTCGTTGATTTTCTGCACAAGTGTCTGTACATCCTCAATGCGATTCGCACAAAACACAGAGATTGACGTTGTGCCACTCATCTGCCCCAGCAGGCTGACGATAATCAGAAACAGCAAGATGACAGCACCAATCAGGATCACTTTTCCCATAGCAATCAGATTTCGCAGCGGGTGCAGGACCACGTTGGTTATCTTTTTCAGAATGTTCCCGGTATTGGTAGCAGCCTCTTTGACCTTTCCCGGAACACTGCCGGTGAAATCATCCGTTGAAACCTGAAATGAAGATAGGTACTGCTCTGTACTGCGTAGGGTTGCACCACCGATTTTTACAACGGATTTTCCTCCTTGCAGGCGCAGTACCTGCCCACCGGCTTTCAACGCTTCCTTCGCATTGATCGTTTCATCTTTCAGGTCTTTCAGGATATTGCCAGCTTGTTTGCCGATTACAAAAGCACTGTCCGCTGCTGCGGCCATGATATTGCCCTCTACAACAGTCTGCGCCACTGCCATGTGCAGCCCTCTATTTTGAACGGCATCCGTATCGAAGTCATCGTGATAATTCAAAGCACTGGCACCAGCTTGCAGCGGGCTTTCTATGGCATCCACAACCCGGTATGCAGGAGCTTTATAGTGACCGTCCTTGTGCTGGCTGCGCAGCAAATCATAATAGGCACTGGCACGGCTGGCGCGCGGCGTGTTTGTGCCGGTGATAGTATTCTTATTACCTCCAGCAGAATCATGCAGGATTCCGGATGTGTCACCAGCACCGACATCATCGGACATTCCTGTATCAGATAGCGCGTCTGGTTCCAAGTCCAGACGACTAGACTTGTCTTTATTTAGCCCCATTTTTGCATCAAGCAGAAGGTCTTTTCCCGTATGCGGCATACCGAATTGAGTCTGAATGTTCGCTACAATATCCTCTTCTGTTCGAAAGAGTTTCTTCTGCTTATTCGTTTGCGTTAATAGTTCTGACATTTCATAACCCTTACAATCCTGGCTTATTTCTTGCGGTTAGGATTGGTATCCATCAGACGGAACAGCTCAGTGTCCTGTGGGAAAGTGTTGTTGAACGGCACGACCACTTTATCTGCAATCAGCAGCCCGCTGCCAACCTCGGCATTTTCAATATACCGCTTTTCTTCATCGGAGATATGCAGCAGCCGTGCAATGTCGTTTGCATCGTCCGGAGCCTGATTCAACAGCTTGATGTAGCCGCAATCGGACAGCATACGGCGGGCATCTTCGTTGTTCAGCACAGAGCGAACGTGTTGGGTAATGGAAGTCAGGATTGCGCCCCACTTACGGGCACGGCTGGAAAAGCTCGAAGTAGTAGTTCGTGCAGGCGCTGTTGCCCAGCAGGAGCTGGAACTCATCGGTGAAAATCCAAGTGCGGCGTCCCAACACGCGGTTTCGGGTGATGCGGTTCCAAATCTGGTCCAGCACCGTCATCATGCCGATAGACTGCATACTCTTGCCCAGTTTCACGGTATTAAAACAGATGCAGTGGTTCTGCAAATCCACGTTTGTCTGGTGGGCAAACAGGTCCATTGTGCCATCCACATACATACTCAACGCCATCGTAAGCGCTTTTGCCTGCGGACCCTGCAAAGACAAATTATTGTAAAAATCATGCAGCAGAGGGCATCTGCTCACGCTCCGGATGCAGCAAATATTTCTGGTAGGTAATCAGCGCTGCGCGGTCCACAAGACTGCACTCTTGGGCGCTCAGCTCTTTGCTGTTCAAAACCAGTTGGCAGAAATCTCGCAGGAACTGGCTTTTCAGCTGGATAGGATTACCTTCATCGCCGTAATCTTCCGAAATATCCATCGGATTGATATGAGATTTGCTCGATGCCGAGATTTCAATCACTTCACCGCCAAAAGCCTCGACCAGCCGCGCAATTCATTTTCCGGGTCGATGATGACCAGATCGTCCTCCGGCCAGCGCAGCATGATACCTGCCATC
>ENA-OQHF01000975-OQHF01000975.1-human-gut-metagenome-genome-assembly--contig:-NODE-975-length-16356-cov-5.381601_pt1 | contig 16356 bp, 18 predicted proteins | sample MGYA00242559_ERZ504709 | MGnify/ENA primary metagenome ERZ504709 (study PRJEB26092, sample SAMD00036203) | human gut metagenome | host: Homo sapiens | study: EMG produced TPA metagenomics assembly of... | reverse complement strand
TGCGCGGCGCAGGGGAATAAGGAGCAGCGCTGGCGCGCTGAAATTTCAGATGCTCAAACCATTGAGCCTGCACAATGTATTGACCACCGCAAAAATAATGACCGCGCCGAGGTTGGCGGTCGTATTATCCTGGTCGAACCGCGGGGAGATCTCGCAGATATCGAACCCGCGGACCTTGCGCGTGCGCAGCACATGCTTGATGAGCGGCAGCACGATCTCGGGGTCGAGGCCGAGCGACTGCGGCGCGCTGACGCCCGGGGCAAACGCGGACGAGAAGACGTCCGAGCAGACGGTGATGTACGTATCGTCGCACTGATAGAGAAACTGGTCCATGCGCTCAAGGATGGACTCTAAGTTCGAGGCCTGTAAATCCTTGGCGAGCACATAGTCGACGCCGAGCTCCTCGGCCTTTTTGAAGAGGCTCACGGTGTTGCTGTGCTGCTGGATGCCGATGGGGAAATAGTGATACGGTGTGCCCTCGGCCTTGCAGACATCCGCCATCTGGCGGAACATCGTGCCGGACGAGTTGCCCATGTCGTACGGGCGCAGATCGAAGTGCGCGTCAAAGTTGACGATGCCGAGCTCCGGCGTCTTGCCCTTGTCCTTTAAGAAATTGTGCTGGCCCTGGAAGTGGCCGAACGTCGTCTCGTGGCCGCCGCCGAGCACGATGGGGAACAGGTTCCGGCGCAGAATTTCCTCCACGGCGCAGCCCAGCTCGCGCTGGCCCTCTTCGAGCGAAATTTCATCGCAGATGATATCGCCCGCGTCGTAGAGCTTGACCTCCTGCGAGAACGTGCACGGAAGGCCCGACATCTGGCCGCGCACAAAGTCCGGCGCGAGCGCCGTGCCCGTGCGGCCCTTGTTGCGCGCGACGCCCTTGTCGCTGCAAAAGCCGATGAAAGCAAAGCCGAGCTTGCCGGTGAACGGCGCGCTGCCGTCGTTCAGGTCGATGGGCTGTACCCACTGGTGCCAGCGAAACGCATCGTAATCGGTCTCGCTGTCGATGCGCCCTTTCCAGCTGTCCATGGCACTGACATAATGATCCAAAAGCATATCTGATCGCACTCCTTTACTGTCTTTCTGATCGTGGTTTTCTTATTCATCCAGCTTGAGGACAGCGAGGAACGCCTCTGTCGGCACCTGCACGGTGCCGAGCGAGCGCATTTTCTTTTTGCCCTCCTTCTGCTTTTCGAGCAGTTTCTTCTTTCGGCTGATATCGCCGCCGTAGCACTTGGCCAAAACGTCCTTGCGCATGGCCTTGACGGTCTCGCGCGCGATGATGCGCCCGCCGATGGCCGCCTGAATGGGGATCTCAAAGAGCTGGCGGGGAATGTTGTCCTTGAGCTTTTCGCACAGCTTTCTCGCGCGGGCGTAGGCCTTGTCGCGGTGCGCGATGAACGACAGCGCGTCCACCTGATCGCCGTTGAGCAGGATATCGACCTTGACGAGCTCGCTCGGGCGGTAGCCGGAGAGCTCGTAGTCGAGCGAGGCGTAACCCTTGGTGTTGGCCTTGAGCGTGTCGAAAAAAGGTCGTAGATGATCTCGTTGAGCGGCATCTCGTAATGCATCTCGACAAGGTAGGTGTCGAGGTACTGCATGTCCTTGAAACTCGCCGCGGCGGTCCTGACACATCGGCATGATGTTGCCGACGTAATCGGGCGGCGTGACGATCGTCACCTTGACGTAGGGCTCCTCGGCACGCTCGATGTGCGCGGGGTCGGGGTAGTTGTGCGGGTTGTCGACGCGCACCATCGTGCCGTCGGTCTTGTATACCTCGTAGATGACGCTCGGGAGCGTGGTGACAAGGTCTAAGTCAAATTCGCGCTCCAACCGCTCCTGAATGACCTCCATGTGCAGCATGCCGAGGAAGCCGCAGCGGAAGCCGAAGCCCAGCGCGACGGACGATTCCGGCTCAAACGTCAGCGAAGCGTCGTTGAGCTGCAATTTTTCCAGCGCGTCGCGAAGATCCGGGTATTTGCTGCCGTCCTCGGTGTAAATGCCGCAGTAGACCATCGAGCGCACCTTGCGGTAGCCCGGCAGCGGTTCGCTCGCGGGATGCTCGACGCCTGTGACCGTGTCGCCGATCTGCGTCTCATGCACGTCCTTGATGCTTGCGGTGAAGTAGCCGACCTGACCGGCCTCTAACTGCTTCGCAGGCTCCAGACCCAGCGGGCGCATCAAGCCGCATTCGAGCACCTTGAACGTTGCGCCCGTCGCCATCATCTTGACCTCCATGCCGGGCTTGATCGTGCCCTGCTTCAAGCGCATGTAGACGATAACGCCACGGGTAGGCGTCGTAATAGCTGTCGAAGATCAGCGCCTGAAGCGGCCGCGTTCGGGGTCGCCCTGCGGGCAGGGAAGGTTCTGCACGATGTCTTCGAGCACCGCGTCGATGTTGATGCCCTGCTTGGCGGAGATTTCGGGCGCATCCTCGGCGGGGATGGCTAAAATGTCCTCGATCTCCTGCTTGACGCGCTTGGGGTCGGCGGCGGGCAGGTCGATCTTGTTGAGCACGGGGCGAATTTCAAGGTCGTGCTCCATCGCGAGATACGTGTTTGCGAGCGTCTGTGCCTCGATGCCCTGCGAGGCGTCGACGACGAGCAGTGCGCCCTCACACGCCGCGAGCGAGCGCGAGACCTCGTAGTTGAAGTCGACGTGGCCCGGCGTGTCGATCAAATTGAGCGTGTAGACCTGCCCGTCGGCGGCGGTATAGTCAAACGTGACGGCGCGGGCCTTGATCGTGATGCCACGCTCGCGCTCCAAGTCCATGTTGTCGAGGATCTGGTCCTCCATCTCGCGCGCAGAAACGGCGTTGCACTTTTCAAGAAGCCGATCCGCCAGCGTCGACTTGCCGTGGTCGATGTGTGCGATGATGGAAAAATTTCGGATGTTCTTTTCGTTCATAGCTGTTGCTCCTGTTTGTTGTCGGCAAGGCGGCGCCGCGCGCCAAATGGCGCGTCCAAGCGTTTTGCCCTCGGGCAAAACCTTGCCGCAGGGCGAATTCATTTCGCCCGAGGATGTTCAATCAAAAGGGTTCCCGCAAGGGCTTCAGCCCTTGTGGGAAAACGACTTGCCGTGGTTAAAGGGTCCCCAAAAAGTCAAAGACTTTTGGGGGAGAGAAAAGGCAGTGGAGTGAGTGAGCTCTGGCTTTTAAGCCTGAGCGAAGGATACGGAACTTGCCTTGACGAGCGCGATGATGGAGAAATTTCAGAAATTCTTATTTCCTGCCGAGCAGGGAATTGGTCTTTTCTTCGGTGCTGTGGAGTACCTGCGTCACGCTCTGCATGAGGCCGGGGTAGAGGGACGCGAGCGCTTCATCCTCCATAGAGGCGAACGCACCGTCCTTTTCGGAAAGCTGCGCGAGCGAGGAGGCGTAGGCGATGTAGTCCGCGCGCATCTGCGCGTCCACCGCGCCGGACTGGTAGGCCGTGGCATCTAAGCCGAAGTACCCCTCTTTCCCGCCGCTCGCGCGGTGCAGCGCGCGGTAGAGCTGGTAGAACGCGCCGCCAAGGTAGCTGCCCGCCGACGTGATGAGCGTGCGGTCGTTCGTCTTGCCCAGCAGCTCGAAGAGGACGCCCGCGGTGTTGACGAGCATCTTCTTTTGCAGCGTCGCGGCGATGCTGCCGCGCAGCGTGCCCTTTTCATCGCTCGAATCGTAGAGCGATTCGGCGTCGATCATGCCGCCGTCGCGATCGAGCGTGCGCCCGAGCAGATAGTCCGCCGAGACGTGGTAGTAATCGCACGCCTTTTTGACGAACGCGAGCCCCGGCTCGCGGATGCCGTTTTCATAGTGGGACAAAAGCGCCTGCGAAATGCCGAGCTCTTTCGCGGCCTTGCGCTGGGAGATCCCCTTTTCCTGCCGCAGCAGGGCAAGGGTGCGGGAAAAGTCAGCATTCATGGCAATAACCTCGTCAAATAAAATACGGTAGGTTATAGTATAGTCTATTGATAACCGCTTGTAAATTAAAAATTTGCGCTGATTTGCCGTTTTGCGCAAAAAAATCGGGCGCGGCAATTTCGCCGCGCCCCAAAACGGAGGAGAAAAAACAATGGACTAAATGAGTACGCTGAGTAACCATGCCAGCGCGATGCCGCCCGCGCCGATGCAGCCCCACAGCGCGGGCGAGCCGCGCCTAAAAAAGCTGCGCTTGCTGCATGTCGCCGTGCGGCCGCAGGTGCGCGCCACGCGGCAGGCTTCGTCTACCAATCGCTGCGCCGTGACGCCGTTTCGGTTCATGGCGTCGTTGCGCACGATGAAAATGGCCTGTTCAAAAAGCTCCGTATCCGGCGAGTCGACCACGATCACTCTCCGCGATGTTCCCTTGACCATATTGAAAGCAGCACCTCCCGATGGAAAAACATTCTGCCTCCAGTATGCCCGCCGCGGCGGGCGCTATACGGGAAGAGCGAAAATTTTTGCTGCGTTCAGACCGCCTGCGCGCCGCCCGAATCCTCGGGAATGTAGAGTGCCAGAACACCAGCGTCGTCCGTGCCGCCGCGCTTTTCCATACTGTCGGCCAAGATCGCCGCGACGAGCTGCTGGGGATCATGCCCCTCCCAGCCCGCGAGCAGGTTTTGCAGCCATTCGTCGTCAAGCGAGTCGGCCACGCCGTCGGAGAGCATTACGAAAAAGCACCCCGGCGAGAGCTTGATGTGCGTCGCCTCCGGCGGGGGCGAGCCCTCCTGCAAGCCCGCGGGCAGGCACGAGCAGGTCACGCGGCGCACCGTGCCTCCGCGCTTTAGATAGCTCGGCGCCGCGCCGTACTTGTAGAGCTCGCCCTCGAGCGTCTGAAGCGAAAGCGTGAGCAGGTCGACCGTCGTAAAGCTGTCGGTCGACTCGGCGCGAAGAGACAATGCGCTGTTGAGCGTCTTGAGCGCGGGCGGCGCGTCGATGCCCGCGCGCAGGAAGCGCTCCAGCAGCCGCGCGGCCATCGACGATTCGCGCTGCGCGGCCTCGCCGCAGCCCATGCCGTCGGAGAGCAGAAGGCAGAGCGTGCCGTCCTCGGTCTCAAAGTGGGCGGCGCTGTCGCCGCTCACGCGTTCCCCGCGCTTGGGGCGCAGCGAAAGACCGATCTCATAAGAATGCACCGGCTGCGTCGATACGGGGCGCAGCGCGCCGTCCGCCGCGCTCTGCATGAGCTCGGAGAGCTGGGCGTACTGCGACGCGGCCTTCGCGCGGTCGTCCTCCAGCAGCCGCCGGTACTGCCGCCGCAGAAGATAGGCGCGCAGCTCGCCGTTCACGGCCGACAAAAACGACGAAAAATGAATGCACCGCTCGGAAAAGTACGAGGGGAAGTCCTCGCCCCTGCCCTGCCCGCGGCGCAGCAGCGCTGCCGTCGCGTCGTTGAGCGCAGTATAGGTGCGCTGATACTCCTTTTCCCAGCAGTAGTCGCACAGCGCGCAGCCGCGGCAGACCTTTTCCGCCGCGCGATCGAAGATGGCGGCGGGATTTTCCTCCGTCAGCGTGCGCGGACGGGCGATGCTGTCGTAAAGCTCGCGCAGCGCCGCGGCAGAGGCCGCGATCTTTCTGCGCACGGCGGCGTCCTCCTGCGCGGCCTCGTCGCTGCAAAGGCGCTTGCCGCGCAGGAACCGCGACGGGATCAGCAGGAATAACAGCGTCGCCGCCAGTCCCTCGTAGAGCAGCACAAGCCCCGCGTGCGCGTTCATCGGCAGGGCAAAGCACAGAATGCTCAGCGCAAACCACAGCGCCGAGGCCACGCGGTTGCCCCGCGCTGTGACGTTCACCAGCACCGCGGAAAACGCATATGACGCCGCGTGGACAAAGCTGCCGCCCCCCGCGCCGAGGTCCATCCCCCAGCCCGCATGCACAGCGCCGCCGGAATGGCGAACGCGCTGCCGCGCTCAAAGGCGAACAGCAGCACCGCCAGCATCGAGAGGATGCGACCCGGCGCAAAGCCGTCCGCCGTTTCGAACGAGGACGCGGCCATCAGCACGCCGAGCAGGATGAAAAGCGGCGCGTAGGGGTGGTCCTCCTTCTCCCTGTCGCCCGTCGCCAAGAGCGCGCGCCCGCTCATCGCGCCGAGCGCGCACAGCAGCAGCGCCATCAGGCAGTTTGCCGCCTCGCCCACGCCGTCGCGTAAGACGTAGACAAACTCGACGGAGAACATCATCCCCGCGCACAGCAGCGGCAGAAACGCCCGCTTTTTGTAGAGTTTCAGATCGAAAAACGCGTTGTTCGCCGTGAAGATCAGAACGCCCGCGGCGAAGGTCCGCAGCGCGTGCGAAAACGGCAGAAACAGCACAGCGCCCGCCGACGCGCCGATGAGCGCGCTCGCTCCCCGCAATCCTGCGCCCGATGCGCCGATCATGCCGAGCGCGAGCGGCGCGTAGCCGCCGAACACCTGCGCAAGCGCAAGCGCGAACGAGAGCGCAAAGCGCAGCACGCAGTCGATGACCTTTCCGGACCATTCCTTGCTTTTGAGCAGCTCGATCACCTTCACAGCCTGTCCCCTCCCTGTGCGTCGATTTATTGTGTCGGGGATTATTGTAAACGAGCGGAAAGAAAAAGCCTGTCGGGAAATACACGCGCAAAAAAAATGAACCGGCAGTTTTGAAAAACTGCCGGTTCTCTCGTTCACGTTGATGCTTATTTGACGATCATTTCTGCCTCGCGGGCGTTTTGCGCGATCATGTCGTGCAGCTCCTGCGTGGAGGAGAACTTCTTCTCCTCGCGCAGGTAGTCGAAAAAGTCGAGCTGTAATTTCTGCCCGTACAGGTCGCCATCGAAGCCGACAAGATATGTCTCGATCGTCACGGTGTTCTTGTCGCTCACCGTCGGCCGCACACCGACGTTCGTTACGCCCACACATGTCTCACCATTCGGCAGATGCGCGCGCGTGGCGTACACGCCGCGCTTCAAGGCGATGATGTGCTCTTCGGGGATGAGGTTTGCCGTCGGGAAAAGGGATTTTTTCCCGATGCCCTCGCCGTGGCGCACCGTGCCCTCCACGGAAAAATAATGGCCGAGAAATTCCGCGGCGCGCCTGACCTCGCCCGCTTCCAGAAGCGAGCGGATATAAGTTGAAGAGACGGTCACGCCGTCTTTTTCGACGCGCGGGATGATGTCGCAGCCGAGGCCGTGGGCGGCGCAGTAACTTCTGAGCTTTTCCACATCGCCCTCATTTTTGTGGCCGAAGCGGAAGTCGTGTCCCGCGACAAGGTGCACCGCGTGATACTTCCTGACGAGAAGCTCTGAGATAAAATCTTCCCACGGCATGGTCACAAAGTTTTACATCTGCAATCACTGTGGCAACCTCGTCACTACCATCCATAACGCAGGCGTTCCGCTGGTCTGCTGCGGGGAGAAGATGAAAGAGCTGGTTCCCAATACGGTGGAAGCCAGCGGCGAGAAGCATCTGCCGGTGGCAGAGCTTTCCGGCAGTCGTCTCACGGTCACAGTGGGCGCGGTGGAGCACCCCATGGCGGATGTTCACTATATTCAGTGGATTTTTGTGGAGACTGAGAACGGCGGGCAGATCCGCTATCTGAATCCGGGGCAGGCTCCCAACGCGGTGTTTGAACTGGGAAGTGAAAAGCCGGTGGCCGTTTACGCATACTGCAATCTGCATGGGCTCTGGATGACGAAACTCTGATACAATCAATGCAAACGGGGAGTGATTTGATGTCACTCCCTGTTTTTTGATGAGAACTTTATGCGGCTCTTTTGGTTCGGAACTGTGTATAAATGGGATGGATAAAATGAGTAGGCACACTATATGCGTTTGTTGAACGCTGACAGCGTTCAATTTTTTGCGTGGAATCGTGAAAATGAGACCTGTGAAAAACGTAGAAAATTTGATATGGTTGCGTTGCAAACTAAGACATATTGATGTTTTTGAAACGGGAAGCCGCTGCTGCTCGATTGAGTTGCTGCAGGATCTTTCGTCCTGCCTGAATGTCAGAACGGACTATCTGCTGAACGGAGATGCACCGCATAACAACCATCTGAGGGAAAGGCTGACGTTTCTTGCACAGGAATTAGAAAAGATTACGGCGGACCTCCCGGTATGGGGATAGGAAAAGCAAAATCCTCTTTTTCAATGCCCAAAAGCGTGGTAGAATAGGTAAAAGATTCAGTATCTGAAAAACGGAGCGCGCAACAATGAAGATTCTGGTCAGCGCCTGCCTGCTGGGCGAAAACTGCAAATACAGCGGCGGAAACAATTACAATCAGGCGGTCTGTGATTTTGCGCGGGGGCATCAGGTGGTTCCGGTCTGCCCGGAGGTTTTGGGCGGCCTGCCCACACCGCGGTGCCCGGCGGAAATCGTGCAGGGCGTTGTCACGAACAAAGAGGGCATCAATGTGGACCGGGAGTTCCGAGCGGGCGCAGCCAAGGCCCTTGCCATCGCAAAAGAAAATGGGGTGGAGCTTGCCATCCTGCAATCCCGCAGCCCCAGCTGCGGCGTGAAGGAAATCTACGACGGAACGTTTTCTGGGACAAAGATTCCCGGACAGGGTGTTTTTGCCAAGATGCTGATGGACGAAGGCATCCGTGTTCTGGATGCCGGGGAATTGCCTAAAATTATCTTGAAAAATGAGGACGGAAAATGTCAATCAGACTGATTTGCAGCGATATTGACGGTACGCTGCTGCAATACGGCAGGAAAGAGCTGGAAGGCGAGATCTTTGAACAGATACGGGAGCTGCATCGGCGCGGTATTTTGTTCTGCCCGGCATCCGGCCGGCAGTATACCAGCCTGCGCAAGCTCTTTGCACCGGTGGCAGACTGCTGTGTGTTTCTTTGTGAGAACGGCGGCGTAATCTATAAAGACGAACAGTGCATCGCCAAGAACCCGATGCCCCGTGCACTGGCCGAAGAAATTGCCAACGACCTGTGGACCCGCAGCGACGGGCAGGGCGAAGTGATGCTCTCCGGTCAGAATACCGCCTACCTGATGGAGCGGGGCATGGGAATGCTCCAGCGCATCCAGTTCATCGGGAACAACTATCAGATCATTCATGCCCCGTCTGAGGTGCCGGAGGAGATCACAAAAGTATCGGTGTATCTGCACGAAGGCGTAGAATCTTACACGGAACGGTTTGTCCCACGATGGAAAGAGGCGAACTGCGCTGTGGCAGGGCCGTACTGGATCGACACCACCTTTGCCAACAAGGGCATCGGTGTGCGCAGTATCTGCAAGACGCTGGACATCGACCTTGCCGATGTGATGGCTTTTGGCGACAATTATAACGATGTGTCGATGCTGGACATTGTGGGTGTGCCCTACATTATGGATGGTGCCGCCGCACCGCTGCGGGAAAAGTACCCGAACCATACACCCCGCCCAGAGGATGTGCTGCGGGAGTTCTTGAAGCAGAACTGAATTTTGCACGCATGTGTGCAAAAATCAAAATGATACGATATAAGGAAATATTTTGTATGACGAAAGTGCTTTTTATCTGCCACGGCAACATTTGCCGCAGCCCAATGGCCGAATTTGTAATGAAAGACTTGGTGGCCAAAGCCGGGCTTTCTGATAAATTTGAAATCGCATCCGCCGCCACCAGCACCGAGGAGATCGGCAACCCGGTCTATCCGCCCGCCCGGCGGAAGCTGGCCGAGCACGGCATCTCCTGCGAGGGTAAAACCGCCCGGCAGATGACCCGGAGGGATTACGAAACCTACGATTACCTGATCGCCATGGATCACAACAACCTGCGCAATATGGCGCGCTTTGTGGGCGGCGACCCGGAGCATAAAGTGTCTCTGCTGATGGATCATACTCGCCGCCCCGGCGATGTGGCCGACCCATGGTATACCGGGGACTTTGAAGCTACCTGGCAGGATGTGCTGGAAGGCTGCACGGCTCTGCTGGAAGAACTGCGCTGACAGGAGAATTTTATGACAGAGCGTTATTGTGAGGGTGAACGGTTTGCTGACCTGTCGTTCACCGAGGAGGCTTTTGAGGATTGCGACTTTACCGATTGCGTATTTGCGGATTGCTCTTTTACCAAGTGCGAACTGGATCATACCACGCTGAATGAGTGCAAATTCGTGCGGTGTGAGATCACAGGTCTGCGCAGCACTCATTCTTCGGTGCAGTCGCTGGATTTTGAGGACTGCCGCCTGAATGAAATTGAGTGGGCACCGCTGATGTCCAACGGTGCCTTCCCAGACCCCATTCACACGCTGAAAGAGTGCAGTCTGAAATATAACACCTTCACCGAAATGAACTTCAACCGCTTCAACTTTTCAGACGGAAACGAGATCGTCGGCTCTATGTTTGCCAAATGCGAGATGCAGTTGGCAAATTTCAAGGGCGTGGAACTTCACGAAACGGAGTTCTACCAGTGTGACCTGCGCAAGGCGGATTTCCGGGATGCCGCCGGCTATAAGGTGGACATTCTGGGCAGCCGCCTGAAGGATGCGAAATTTTCCCTGCCGGAAGCGGTGAATCTGCTGGCAGATTTGAAGATCAAGCTGTCGTAAGAAGGAGAAAAAATGCGTCAACTCATCATTGCACGAAAAGATCTGCAGATGTCGCCTGGCAAGCTGGCGGCGCAGTGCTGCCACGCTTCGCTGGCGTTCCTCACCGACCCCATCGGCATGGGACAGGGCGTGGAACCCATCGAGAAAGACGGAGAAATTACCGGCTATCGGGCAGAAATCATGTTGGAGAAAGCAACCTATGAAGAATGGTTCGATGGCTCTTTTACCAAAACTATCTGCGGGGCAAAGAACCGCAATCAACTGCTGAAAGCAAAGACCATTGCCGAAGAACTGGGCCTTGTGGAAAACAAAGACTTCTTCCTTATCCGGGATGCCTGCCACACCGAGCTGGAACCGGAAGAATTTGATGAAAACGGAGAGGGCATGACCCTGACCTGCATCGGTTTCCGCCCGCTGCCGGATGAAATTGCACACCAGATCAGCCATAAGTTCCATTTGTATTGATAGAATTCCTTTATTTTATAAGCATTTTCCACAGTCACTGCAGCCGTTGCAGATCAACTTGCTGCCGCAGGTCTCGCAGTTTGCGCGGAAATGCGGCACATATAAATCCTCTTGCGGGATGGGGTAGCCCCAGTCGTCCACGAGGTCAAAATGAATGGGCCTGCCCTGAAAATTCATGCCGGATTTACAGGCCATTCGGCTTTGCAGCTGCTTGTTTGGCAGGTGGTAGCGCCTGCCGTCCTTGATGAACACGGTGCCGGTCTCGATAAAGCAGAAGGTCACATTGGCATCCACGCATTCCTGCCGGAGAGACTTGACCCAATCAAAATTGCAGGGGCGGGCACCATCATAGTTTTCGCCGCCGCAGATGACCTGCTCGATCTGCCCGGCGGAAAGGTACTGCCGGATGCTTACTGGCCCGATGAAGGGCGCGCACATGATGCCCTTGTGCTTGAAGGGCAGGTCAAACAGAATGGGAATGCGCTCATCGGCGCGGCGCTGATTTTCACAGGTGACGTTGAAAAAGATGTTGTCCCAACCGCTGCCCCAGTCCGGCGGCAGGCACTCCCGTACCCGCTGCGGCCGTTTGGTGAGCAGAAAAAACACCACATCGCTGCGCTGGCGCATGATGTCCCACGCCTCAACCCGCCACGGGTCGGCTTCTTCCAAGAAGAAATCCGAGGTCATGCAGACCCGGATCTGCTCACCACTCTGGATTTTGTAGTGTCCGGTGCGGTCTTTCTGGAGCGGGTAGGAAAAGCCGCTTTTCGTTTTGTAGATCTCGGCCCCGTTCTGGTCCCGCATCCGGTCGAGAAAATACATGTAGCAGTTCTGGCAGCCCTCGCTGCACTTGACGCAGCCGTGCCATGGATTCCAGATGTCGTGCAGGAAGCTCACCTTCTTTCGGTACCTATTATTATAATAGCTGCGCGGACAGGAAACAAGAGCACCCCTTGCACCGCCCCGCCGGATGTGATAAGATTAAACAAAATTTAATAACGCTTTGTATGAAAACAACTTTAGATAGAATTCCAGGATGATACAACAGAAAGGAATTTGACTATGGCACGATATAGCGTGAATAATTATACGGTGGATGTGCTTTTGGCGGATATAAAATCCGGTAATATTGCGATTCCGGAAATGCAACGTCCATTTGTATGGGACGCAACGCAAGTGCGTGATTTGATGGATTCGCTCTATAAGGGCTTTCCGGTCGGATATATTATCGTATGGCAAAATCCAAGTGTAAAGTTGAAAGACGGAACAGTTGCAATAGGGAAAAAAGTTCTGATCGACGGGCAACAGCGTATTACTGCTATGGCGGCTGCAATTGTGGGACAGGAGGTTTTAGACAGCCACTATAAATGGAAACGGGTCTGTATTGCGTTTAACCCCATTGACGAAATATTTGAAGTGGCAAATTCCGCAAATCAAAAAAGCAGTAAATGGATTCCGGATATTGCAAAAGTGCTGGATGTGTCCTTTGGTTCTTTTTCTTTTGTGATGGAATATTGCCAGAAAAACGGAATTATGGACAAAGCACAGGAAATCAATGACACAATCAATCGGTTGAGGGCAATACAAAATAATAGCATTGGTGTTATTACGCTGGCAGAAGATTTGGATATTGACAGTGTAACGGAAATTTTTATTCGAATCAATTCTAAGGGTGTGGTTCTGTCGCAAGCAGATTTTGCAATGTCTAAGATTTCTTCGAATGAAATATATAATGGAAATGTGACCCGAAAAACGATTGATTACTTCTGTCATTTGTTGGAGTCTCCGGAGGATTTGAAAGAAATCAAGAAAAATGATGCTGAATTTGCGGCGAGACCGGAATTCGAAGCTATAAAGTGGGCAGCTGCAAAGAATGCACCGATTTATCGCACATGTTATACGGATATTCTTCGTGTTGCATTTACATATAAATTCAAGCGAGGAAAGCTAGCAGATTTGGTTAGCTTGCTTTCAGGTCGAGATTTTGAAACGCGTGAATTTAAGATCGAAATAGAAGAAAGGTCGTTCAATCAATTACATGAGGCAGTTCTGCAAGCGGTGAATCAGACAAATTACGAACGGTATTTGATGATTGTGCGCTCAGCGGGAATTGTGAAAAAATCGCTGATTCGTTCACAAAATGTTTTGAACTTTGGCTATGCGCTTTTTCTTGCACTTCGTGAACGAAAAGTGGATAGTAATCAAATTGAAAAGATTGTACGCAAGTGGCTGGCTTTGTCTATTTTGACGGGAAGATATTCTTCTGGCTCGCCAGAGTCTGCATTTGATTACGACATTAAGAGATTCTTTGCTTATGATGATCCGACGCAGTACCTGAATATCACAGAGGCGGGCGAATTATCTGAGGCGTACTGGAAGGTAAATCTTGTTCAACGGCTGAACACATCGGTTGCGAGCAGTCCATATTTTAATATGTTCCTTGTGGCACAGGTCAAGGCACACGATAAAGGCTTTTTGTCGATGGAAATTGATATTGAGTCCATGTTGGAAAACAGAGGCGATATTCACCATTTGTTCCCGAAAAATTACTTGATAAAAAATGGAATTGTGCAAGCACAATACAATCAAATTGCGAATTATGCTTTTATTCAACAGGAAATCAACATTAAAATTAAAGATAGTTCGCCAGCCCACTATATGACTGAAGTGATAGGGCAATGCAATACGAAAAAGCCTGTTTATGGTGGAATCATAGAACAAGATAGGCTGGCTGAAAATCTTAAACAGAATTGTATTCCAGACGGATTTGAAAGCATGGAGATTGGCGACTATCAGGATTTTCTACAAAGGCGTCGGGAACTGATGGCCGAGAAAATACATCAATACTATGATTCTCTCTGATTTCAAAGGTGAAACTTGATATAAAGGGATGCACTTCGCAATGCGGTCTCTCTGGGCGGCGACAGCGACACCCTTGCCTGCATCACCGGCGGCATTGCCGAAGCTTTTTACGGGATGCCGCAGGAACTGCGGGACGAGACTTTGAAACGTCTGCCGGAGAATATCCGGGAAGGATATGAGCTGTTTCGGTGGAACATCGGCCAGAGATAAGACATTCGGAGAACCAAGGAGCAGATACAACACACTCGTGATGTGAAGTATCTGCTCCTTGGTTTTTAATAAGACTCGATGAAGGGCGTCTTGCATCGGCCTGAAAAATCCGATATACTGAACCCAGAGAGTATATCGAATTTTTTGGGAAAAGGAGAGAACGGTATGGAACATCTTTATGAAAAGGCACTGGAAAGTGCGGAATATATCAAGACGCACACGAAAAAGCGCCCGAAGATCGCGGTGGTGCTGGGCTCCGGCCTTGGCAAGCTGACCGCGGACTTTACGGACACGGAAGAACTGTCCTACAAGGATATCCCCAACTTCCCGGTATCCACGGTGGCAGGACACAAAGGCGCATTGTTGGCTGGCAAGCTGGGGGACACGGAAGTCTACGCCATGGAAGGCCGCTTCCATTTCTATGAGGGCTACTCCATGAAGGAAGTCTGCTACCCGTTCTATGTGTTCAAGCTGTTGGGCGTGGAAAAGGTGGTGTTGACCAACGCCTGCGGCGGCATCAACCGGGAGTTTGCGCCGGGCACCCTGATGCTCATTACCGACTTCATCAACATGATGGGCACGAACCCCCTCATTGGCCCCAACGATGAGCGCTTCGGCCCCCGCTTCCCGGACATGACCGAATCTTACAGTCTGGAACTGCGGAACCTTGCCAAGCAGACTGCCGATGAACTGGGCATTGCCTACAAGGAGGGCGTTTACATGGGCTTTATGGGCCCTTGCTATGAAACGGCGGCTGAAATTCGCGCCTTTGCGGGGATGGGAGCCGATGCCGTGGGCATGAGCACCGTGCCGGAAACCATGGTCTGCAACTACATGGGCATGAAGGTACTGGCCGTCAGCTGCATCACTAACATGGCCACCGGCATCCAGACGGTCAAGCATAGCCACGCCCGCGTGCTGGAGATCGCAAATCAGGCAGGCGATACCCTGTGCCGATGGCTGGGTGCGGTGATTCAGAGAATGGAGTAAAAAAGATCTGCAAAGACCTGAAGGGCATCAAGGCCGATACGGTGCTGAGTCCCTGCCCGGAGTGCGACCGCAATGCAGTGCTGGCCTTGGGTGCTGGATGAGCAGTCGAAAATATGAAACAGGCGTGCAGAAAACAACCCTTCTGATCACTTTTTGCTGAAAAATTGCTGCGAAAAGTAATATACCTATTGACATGGTATGTAAATGGGCATATGATACAGGCAATTCGTCGAACAAAAAAGTGAAAGGAAGGGTTTTGTTATGCCCAGAATCAGCGAAATCAACCCGGAAACTGCACCGGAAGCGATCCAGAAAATCATTGCAGACCATCTGGCGGACGGCCACGCTCTGACCGCAGAAAAGCGCACATTGCTCCACAATGCAGCGGCATTCAATACTGTGGAGGCCGGTTCTTATGCGCTGGATGATGAACTGCAGCGGCTCATCGGCAAGCGTGCAGCCGATTTTTACGAATATGCTATTTCCCAGAAAAACGGCTGCCTTGTGTGCAGCATTTACTTCCAGAATCTGCTCAAGAAAAACGGCATCGACTTTGAGAATTTTGCATTCACTCCCAAAGAGGAGATACTGATCGAATACGGTCAGGCCATTGCAGAGAACCCCAAGCATGTGCCGGAAGAACTGTTTGCAAAGCTGAAGGCAAACTTTACGGAGGAAGAGATCGTGGTCATCACGGCGATGGGCGTGATGATGATCGCCAACAACTACTTTAACGACATTCTGGATGTGACGCCGGACAAGCTGGTTTGAGCCGAAAATCGGGAGGGGAGAGCAATGGCAGGACTGGTGCATTCCATCGAGGAACTGGTGGGGCGCACCCCGCTGATGGAGCTGGACCGCTTTGAGCGGCAGCAGCAGTGCGGGGCGCACCTGCTGGCAAAGCTGGAGTTCTTCAACCCAACCGGCAGTGTGAAAGACCGGGCTGCGCTTTCCATGCTCAATGCTGCGGGCGGAAGGACTGTTTCTGGGCACATCGGCAGCAGCGGCTTTGCACGCAGCGGTGCAGGTGGGCCGCAGACCGGAGAATCAGGGAAAGAACAGTCGTGGTCATCGTCCCGGACAACGGCATGAAATATCTGTCTACGCCGATGTACCGGCAGAAATGATAAAAACACGATGATACGACTGAATTTTGAAAAGATTGCATAGGATTTTATAAAAGTATTATTCTTTCATGAATTTTAGCACTCTTCTATTGACACTGCTAATTAACGGTGCTATAACAGTGGCGTGCTCAGGAGGAAGGGCAAAAGGAGAGCCGCAAGGCTCCCTGGAAAGCCTTTCCGAGTGGACGCTTCAGATTTTTTGCCCCGACCCGAACGCCGGGATTGGAGGAATGATTTATGCTTATGCCGAC
>ENA-OQHF01000974-OQHF01000974.1-human-gut-metagenome-genome-assembly--contig:-NODE-974-length-16364-cov-2.807354_pt1 | contig 16364 bp, 21 predicted proteins | sample MGYA00242559_ERZ504709 | MGnify/ENA primary metagenome ERZ504709 (study PRJEB26092, sample SAMD00036203) | human gut metagenome | host: Homo sapiens | study: EMG produced TPA metagenomics assembly of... | reverse complement strand
AATGATATTCTTCTTTCCTTCACTCATTCTTTCTCGTCTACGTCTTGCCATAAAAAAATTCCTCCTATGATTTATTTATATTCTATCATAGAAGGATTATTTTTTACAGACTTTTTCTCACACTCTCGCATACCTTGACGAAGATTAAAAGCACGTTTTTAGACGTGCTTTTTTGTATGCAAGAAAAATCAGAATTTTTGTTATAATTCAATCTTTTCACCTGTTTCACGATTTACAAAATTAATTTCAAGTTCACAACCAAGAGCATTGGCAATGGCGGTCAATTCCCTTTCGTCAAAATTATTACGCGACATTTTATTTGACAAATTCTGTCTTGAGCAATTTAATTGATTGGCTAATTCAGTCATTGTAAAATTATTGCGTTTCATAATTACTTTTATTTTTTCTGCTGTTGTAAGCATATAAATCATCCTTTCTATTGTATCATCTCATGTTAACATTATACACTTAATAATTTAAAATATAAACAAAAATCTAAAATTTCAACTCACACGCTCCGCGGGAAGCGTGATGGTATCACATTTTCGGCAAATCTAATTAGTAATTTAATATTACTATACTTTCGCACATAAATATGATTATATAAACATTTACGCTACACAATCGAATTTTGTCCGAATTTAGACGTAAAAAAGGTACTGCATACGCAGTACCTTTGTAAGCCGTAAAATCAAATTAAAGTACAGCTTCCCACAATTCAGGATGTGGATTAGCAATAACTTCTGTATTGATAAGCACGCCTTGTTCAGTCGCAATTCTTGCTCCTGCCTCAACGCCTGCTTTAACGTCTGCAACATCACCTGTCATTGAAACAAAGCACTTACCGCCCAAACCACGAGCCACACGAACTTCGATAAGTTCGATGTCACCGGCTTTAACAGCAGCGTCGGCTGCTTGAATTGCACTTGCTGCAGTAAATGTTTCAACAATACCGAATGCTTTCTTTTCCTTAACATCGGCTGTTCCGCAAATTGCTTCAAATACGTTATCACCAAGATTACCTATTACAAATTTATCAATAAGTGCATCTTCTGCGATAAGTTCCGCTCTGTCAACAGCCGCATGAATAGCAGAAAGTTCTCCGCCTACGATTGTGACAAATTTACCCGGACAAACCGAACCTGAACTTATAAGCACGATACCCGCACTCTTTAGCATTTCATCAGTTACAACAATACCCTTAGATACGTTTTTTACTTCAACTAATCCTATTGAATTCATCATCTCTCACCCACTATCTTTCAATAATAACAAATCTGTCTGTGACTGCCTTAACCTTGCCGTCAATGCTTGCGTGCATTGTTGTACCAAGATCCTCGTATGCTGTTTGAGCAACAACGTCACCAACTTTAACTGTATCGCCGACCTTTACAGTAGCACTTGCCGGCTTACCAACGTGTTGTTTAAGTTCGATATAAACTTCGTTTGGAGCAAAGTCTATATACTTTCTTTCAACGTGTGCTTTAACATACTTTCTTATTCCCAGTCTGTCAATCAGAACAGACGAAGATACAAGTCTTGACGCTCTTTCAGGTCTTACCTGTTGTGGCGCTTGATTATTCTGACGTCTTAGACCCTTTCTTCCAAGAGCACCTTTGACGTCCATTGAAATCTTCTGCGGGTCAAGCATTTGCTGACAACCGATAACGGTACAGACACCGCAACCGCAGCATAGAGCCGACTGCAAAAAGCTTTCTGAATCTGTAACTTCGCTGTGCGATGCCGCACGAACTGTCTTATGCACATTAATATTATATCCAAGCAAGTTTCTCGGACACATATCACTACACATTGTACAGTTACAACAAGCTGCAGACGCACGCTTTAATGTCATTGAAATTGGCATTCTCTTACGTTGAATGATAGAATGAGTTTCAGGGAATATAAGAAGTCCCTTAGTTGTCTTAGTAACAGAATCGTTTTCCAAATCAACAAGTCTACCCATCATAGGACCGCCGTTAATAACGGCCTTACCGTCAAGGTCACCGTGTCCTGTTGCCTCAAGCAACGCCTTAATCTTCATTCCGACAGGAACTTTAACTGTAATATCCTCATCAACGTCACCGCCGATTGTTACATACTTTTGAGTAACAGGCTGACCGTTTGTAATTGCACAGTGAATGTTATAAACAGTTTCAACGTTAATAACCATTACGCCGACCATTACAGGGATTGCTCCCTCCGGAATAATCTTGCCTGTTGTTTCATATGTAAGTACAACTTCGTCACCGGCAGGATAAATGTCGGGAATTTCCTTAATTCTTACCTTTGTACCCTCAAGTGATGCAACAATTTTTGTATCCAAAAGGTGCATATTCTTACCCTTGATACCGATAATTGCCTCATCTGCACCCATTGTATCAATAAGTACATTAAGTGTATCAACAAGTGCCTGAAGGTGATGTTCCAAAATGTGATGGTCAACCATCATCAACGGCTCACATTCTGCCGCATTCACTATAATTTGTTTTACTTTGTCTGAAAATTTTCTGTGAGTAGGGAATCCGGCACCACCGGCACCGACTATACCTGCATCATATACAATTTTCTGAAGCTCTTCAAATGTCATTTTGCTTCTTCCTCCCCAAAGAGTTATTATGTGGGTTTATTTACTGAATTTAATCAGCATTGTTTCTCGTCAAGTATACCGACAATCGTTGCGTCAACTGGTGAATTTGCATCACCGATTGCAACTCTCGCACTGCTACCCGTAGTAATTATAACGTCCTCACCGATACCGGCGCCGACTCCGTCAACTGCTACAAGGAACTTATCGACAAGATTTTTATTTTCAATACATTGTACAAGCATAAACTTATATCCCACCAAACCTTCAAGTTTATGAGTTGATACAACGCTTCCATATACTCTGCCAATAATCATTATTATCAATCCTCTTATTAGACAAAAAGCCTAATATGGTTATTTTTCTAAAATCACAACTCTGTCGCCTGTCTTTATTGCACAGGCATTTGCGTCATCAGTATCGATGTGCATTTCCGTATTAAAGTCTTCTCTAACTCTGACCTGAACGTTATAGAAACGTGTCGGTTTTGAGTTTTGGATTTCAACATCAACGATGTCATTATCCTTAATTCCATACTTTTCTGCCTCTGCAGGAGTCATATGTATGTGTCTGTTGGCTATGATACAGCCTTCATTTAAAAATATACTGCCCTTTGGACCAACCAACGCCATCGGCGCACTGCCCTTTAACTCGCCTGAAGGACGTACAGGCGGACTAACCTTTAATTTAAAGGTATCTGTTCTTGAAATTTCAACTTGTGATTGTTTTCTGACAGGACCAAGTACACGAACACCCTCGATTGTACGAAGTGACGGACTTACCAATGTTACACATTCTTCTGCAGCAAACTGATCACCCATAAGCATTTTCTTTACAGTAAGTTCGTGTCCCTTACCGAAAAGAATTTCCAAATGTTCCTGTGATAAATGAACATGTCTTGCCGACACGCCGACTTTTATTCCTTTATTATCTTCTTTTTGCTTAATAATATCTACAACTGCCTTAGCAATCATATCTTGCAAATTGTTGTCCATTCCTTTTTCCTCCTAAAAATTGAGGTTTCATTCCCCATAGCTGTGACGGGAAAATTAAAATTCCCCGTCAGCCATGTCGGAATCGGACTTAACGTCCATACTTCGCCTTATGTATTTCTACATAAGAATTTTTACTTACTAAATCAAACAGCAGGTAAAATCTTTTCAACGTCACTGTGTGGACGAGGAATTACGTGAACTGATACAAGTTCACCAAGTCTTGAACCTGCTGCAGCACCTGCGTCTGTTGCAGCCTGAACTGCACCAACGTCGCCTCTTACCATAACTGTTACAAGACCTGAACCGATTCTTTCTGTACCGATTAGTGTAACATTTGCAGCCTTAACCATAGCATCTGCTGCCTCGATTGCTGCTACAAGACCTCTTGTTTCTACCATACCTAATGCTTCTACTGCCATTTTAAATTTCCTCCTATTTTTTCTTGGGCGAATGCCCTTTTTTACTTAATTTATTTATCTAAAAGCACCAATGTGCAAATTAGAACTTAATTATTGTGTTTTCTTCGGACGACCGCGTCTTCTTGTTGCCGGTTTCTTTTCGGCAGTTGTTTTCGCAGTCTTTTCCGTTTCTGTTGATTTCTCAACTGTTTTTGGTTTTTCAGCCTTAACCGGAGTTTCTTTTATCGCTCCGACGTGTGTTCCCGCAATTTCCGAGTTAGGCTTTTTCTCCTCCTCGTCAAGATGCAAGAACTTTAATATCTCATGATGAGGTCTTGCTATAACCTGTGACGCTTTCAAACATCCGTCCTTTGTAGCTCTTGCCGCACCGGCGTCAACTGACGCTTTTACGGAAGTAAGTTCGCCTCTTACGACTATTGTTACAAGTCTGCCTCCAAGCTTACGCTCTGTCGCAACAAACTCAACATCAGCCGCTTTCAGCATATCGTCAAGCATTATAATAGCATTTCCCAACGCTGAAACCTCAACCAAACCTAATGAATATTCCATCTGCTAACCTCCTACTTAAATCGAAGGCAGGATTTTGGCAATGTCATCATGCGGACGAGGAATTACATTAACTGCATAAACCTCTCCGATTTCTTTTGCCACTGCCTCACCGGCTTTAACAGCCGCCGTAACAGCGTCAACATCGCCTTGAATCACTACATTCACAAGACCTGAGCCGATTTTCTCAGTCCCGACTACCCATACGTCAGCGGTTTTGGTCATAACGTCGGAAGCTTCAATAGAAGCGGTAAGACTTCTTGTTTCGATAAATCCTAATGCCTGCACTCCTATATCATTCCTTTCCTTAAATTTACGCTACGCGTTATTTGGTATATGACCTACCTTATCTCTGCCGACACTTGTTCGGTTCGCCATTTTTTTGCGAATCGTCGGTTGGTCTTGCAATTATGTGCTTATTTATAAGTCCGGATATGCTCTCCGCTGTTCTTGCAGCCGCGTCAACCGCCGCAGTAACGGCACTGACACTGCCTTGAACTTTGACAGCCATAATAAGCGGTACTTCTACCGAATCGGCGTTTGCCGGCTTATTTGAGTCGATTGCAATAACTTTAACGTCTGCAGCTTTTGCAGCCGCGTCTGCCGCTGTTATCGCAGTAACAAATCCGAACATTTCTATAATTCCTATTGCGTCATTCATACTTATTCAGCCTTTCTTCCGAGGTTTAGATTAAGTCTTTTCTGACGTAAGCTATTTTCAATCCCTTCTGAGCAAGGTTTGTTTCAAGTGCCTCGTTCATTTCTTCAAGTGGGAATCTGTGTGTAATAAGTTCCTTAATAGGCAATCCGATTGCGATTGCTCTCTTTAAGAAATCAAATGTTGTAGCATAATCTCTAAGAGTATATACCCATGAGCCTACAAGCGTAATTTCCTTTGAGCAAAGGTCAAAGTGAGGATTGATTGTAGCGTCACCGCCGTTGATAAAGAAACCAAGTTCACAAAGTCCGCCGCCGTTTCTGATGAACTTATAGATATTGCTGTGAGCAACAGGCGAACCTGTACACTGGAATGCAAAATCTGCAAGATGTCCGCCGAAAGCGTCCTTTACAGCATTTGCAAGGTTATCGATACCCTTGTAATTCATAAAGTTAACTGTTTCACCGGCACCCATTCTCTTAGCGAATGCAAGTCTTTGTTCATTACCGTCAACTGCAACGATATTTTCAATACCCATTGTGCGTAGAACTGCTATACAGATAAGACCGATAGGTCCGCAGCCCTGAACAACAACTCTTGAGTTAAATCTCAAAATGTTAGTTGTCTTTGCTCTTTCAACAGCGTGTACCAAAACCGCACATGGCTCGATAAGAATTCTTGAATCAAGATCAAGGTCGCTTACGTTAAATACTGTTGAACCGCCTCTGATAAGAATGTAGTCACTGTACCAGCCGTTTAGGTGAACGTTATCATCAGGAAGAAGTCCGTAAACGTCTGCACCGCCTACATTTTGCTTATTAAGGTCAAACATTGTAATATCAGGATCGTCTTTGAAAATCATACAAGTAACAACCTTATCACCGATATTTAAAGGCTTACCTGCGCTGTCTTTCTTAACGTTTTTACCCATCTTTACGATTTCACCCGTACCCTCGTGTCCAAGAACAACAGGGATAAGTGAGAATGGGTCATTCTTATATTCGTGAGCATCTGTACCGCAAACACCGCAGCCTTCAACTCTTACAAGAATATCGTCATCACCCAACTCAGGGATTGGGTATTCCTGAATTTCAAAGTGCTTTAATTCTGTCATCATAGCAACTTTTGCAGTCTTTGGAATGTCACCGCTCGGAGCTGCTTGTGCTTTTGGAGCTGATGCAGGAGCACCGCTTGTCATTTCTTGCAAAACCTGTTGTACAAGCTTTGCTACATCATTTTCGTTTATATTCAAGGTTTTCACTCCTTTTTATATGATATTAAGCGCGTCTGAAAGTACGCATCTTCTCTGGCGTGTAAAACTTCTCGGAGAAGTGATACCCTCACCTGTCGGACCGGCAATAGTAAAGGTTGTCCAACCTTCAGCGTTAAAGCCGATACCTGCATATGACGGAGCATTCTTAACAAATATTGTTGTACAGATTGCTTTTGCATATTGTGTCATATGGTCAACATTCTTTGAATGAAGATGAGCGCTGTGACGATTGCCGTGTTCAGCCTTAACAGCCATTTCAACAGCCTCGTCGAATGTATCTACTCTGACGATAGGAAGTATCGGCATCATAAGTTCTGTCTGAACAAATGCCTGTGAAAACTCTGTTTCACAAATGATACATCTAATATCGTCACCGACATTGATACCGATTTGAGCAAGAATCTTCTTTGCGTCACGTCCAACCCAATCCTTATTGATAACACGTTTTGGCTGTTCGCCCTCTTTTTTAGGCTTTGACCAAACAAGGACAACATCCTCAAGTTGTTTAACTTGTGCCGCATTGATTAGGTAAGCACCGTTCTTCAACATATTCTGAATAAGCTCGTCCGCAACATTTTTCATTACGAAACATTCTTTTTCAGCGATACAAGGAAGATTGTTATCAAATGTACATCCGTCGATAATATCTTTAGCCGCCTTTGGAATGTCGGCAGTATCATCAACAACAACAGGAGGGTTACCTGCGCCTGCGCCGATAGCTTTCTTTCCGCTTGAAAGCAGCATTTTAACAACGCCCGGACCGCCTGTTGCAACAAGCATTCTTACTGATGGGTCATTAACCATCTTAGCAGAAGTTTCTCTTGTCGGTTCTTTTACTGTACATACGATATTTTCCGGACCGCCTGCCGCAAGAATAGCTCTGTTGACAAGGTCAACAGCATATGCTGAAATTCTCTTTGCGTGCGGGTGCGGATTGAATATAACACCATTACCGCCTGCAAGCATACAGATACTGTTACAAATAACTGTACAGCTTGGGTTTGTTGACGGTGTGATTGCACCGATAATTCCGAACGGAGCCATCTCAACAAGTGTAAGACCTCTGTCACCGGATAGTGCACGGGTTTCAAGGTCAGATGTACCAAGAGTTTTATCGGCAACAAGGTGATGCTTTAAAATCTTGTGATAAACATTACCCATTTTAGTATCCTCAACAGCCAACTTAGCCATTGGTTCAGCCTCTTCATGAGTAAGACGTCTGATTTCCTTTATAATATTTTCCCTTTGTTCTTTATTATAATGTCTAAAGGTCGTGTAAGCTTTGTTACAAGCTGCAATGGCCTCTTCCATTGTATCGAATACACCAAGCTGCTTTCTTGCAGGCTTGTTATCGAATGATGAAATATCCATTCCGGCAATAACGTTTTTAACGATTTCGCTTACTTGCTTTTCATCTACCATTAACTTTTCCAACCTCCTCAAGCAAATCGGGCTTTAAAATACGCGTCGGCAACCATTGCAAGAGTTGTATCTTGTTCTTTTGTGCCGCCCGAAACTCCGATTCCGCCGTATATTTTTTTGTCTGTTCTAAGCGGATAACCTCCGCCCAACAACAATATTCCGTTTCCGTTTGTAAGTCCGTCAAGCGAACCGCCTCTTGATTCATCAAGTGCGATATGTGTAGGCATTTTCAACGCTACGGCTGTATAAGCCTTATCCTGCGACGCCTGAACGCTTGCTATGTAACTATCGTCCATTGCGTGAAGAAGTACAAGATTTGCACCCTCATCACGAATTGCAACAACCACTTTAACTCCCAAAATCGTTGCCGCTTTTTCAACTGCCTCGGCAAGTTCTTTTCGCCATAGCAATAGTCATCTTTTCGGGACTTTCATGTTTGCAATTTCCGCTGCACTTACATTGTTTTTTACACTCTTTTTTTCACTTCCGGTTTATGAGCAGAAACAGGTTTTGCGACTTTTTTTGTTTAACGGTTTGTCCAGAGTTAAGGCGTACTGCCAACTCATCGACAAGTTCATCAATAGTTTTCATGATGTTTCTCCGTTACTTATTTATTAAGTTGTTCCATAACTTTCTTTGTTACTTCTGCAACAAGGCTTTCCATATCCTTATTTGATGATGAAGGAGTCGGGCAAACCTGTGAAGGAAGCGGTTGGAAACCATGATAAGCGGCTGATGATTCTACGCCGTACTTTTCATTAGCCTCTGTCGGTGACATTGAGCAAGTATCGTCACCTTCATAACAACCCGGACAAAGCTTTTCCATAGGGTGCTTACCCGGAACGCCGAATTGCTTTCTAAGTTCAACAAGTTTCTTAACTTCACCGCAAGGGATTTCCTTTTCACCGCCAAGCATTCTTGCATAGAAAAGTAGCTTTGCGTAAAATTCTGTTGATTCCATTCTGAAGAATGCTGTGTTTAGGTCACAACCGAATGAAAGTGCACCGTGGTTTGCAAGTAGAATTGCATCATAATCTTGAAGATATGGTTCAAGTGATTCAGGAATTTCCATTGTTGACGGTGTACCATATTGTGCGATTGGCACTGCACCAAGGAAGATGATAGCTTCCGGCATAATTAGCTTGTCAAGCGGAATACCTGCGATAGCAAATGAAGTTGCAATCGGAGGATGAGCATGAACAACGGCATTTACGTCCGGTCTTTGCTGATAAACCTTCAAGTGCATTTTGAATTCTGATGAAGGTTTCCAAGGGCCGTTAGCCTCTTTTATATTACCTTGTCCATCAACTTTACAAATCATTTCAGGAGTCATGAAACCCTTACTTACGCCTGTCGGTGTAACATAGTAAGTGTTGTCATCATTTGACTGAGAAGTTACCGTCATTTGCGGCAACAAAACCGTCATTATAAATTCTCCTTCCGATTTCGCATATCTTTCTTAATTTCAAAGTCAGACTTATACATTTGTTTTCCCTCTTTTCTTGATTTTTTTGGTTTTATTTGTTTTGTCTTTATTATACACCATATAAGCCTTGTTGTAAAGACTTTTTTCCGTGTTTTTGCGCTGTTTACCGCACAGACAAAATGTAAATTAATATCTTTAACTGTACACTATTATTTTATCACAAAACACCTATACTTTGCAAGTCTTTTGCGTAACATTTTGCACAATAAAACTTATTATTTTTTCCGCTTTATCAATAATATACAATCGTAATAAGTGAATTTTGTGAAATGTAACCAAAATGTAATATTGTTGTATTATAATTGCAATCTTATATTTTATTTCGCCATAAAAATAACGGACGCATTCGCGTCCGTTATTGTATAATCACAATTCAGATTATTCAAATCTGTAAACAATCATCTTACCCATATCACCCTTATTAACTATTGAAATGAACAAGAAATCACCTGTCTTTGTTTTTTCGTCATAAGGAATTAGATCTGATACAGTTGCACCGTCTTGGTCGATGTCAACACTACCGTTTGCACTGATTGTTACAAGATCCATAAGCATTGATGAATCGAACAAGATAGAATCATCAAGATCCTTAATCTTTACCCATGCATTTTCATCCAAATCGCTATCTACCAAGGCGTTAAAGTAATACTTAACACGAGATGATGATTTATTAGGTCTGCTACCTGTCGGCAACGTGTATGATGCAGAATTTAGAATATGATCAGCAAATCCTTCTGCATCTGCAAATTTAGCAATAAGTTTACCATCACCTGTGTAAAGGATAATGTCACCTGTCTTTAAGATTGAACCTAAGTCAATATCAGCATATTCATTATCTACAGCGTTCCAAACAGTAGGCGCATCAAAGTTTCTACCATTGTTTGAACCTGTCCATAAAGCACTTGTAAGAACACCAACATTTGTGTTTTTGTTTGTTGTTATTGATACATCTGTACCGCCAACATAACCATCTATTGTATAAACTGTGTTATCATCATCATCAACACCTCTGCTGATTTCATCGACAACCATAACTTCCGGACCACTACCGGCACTATCCATATCTGTCATCTTAGCAGGATCGTTAGTACTTGCTGTGAAATTAATAACAATCGTCGCATTGATTGAATTCTTGAATTCACCCAAAATCGAAGTCACGTGATGAACCGTTTTCTTTTACAACATATGCTGACGCTGTAGCTGTACCAACCTTATAGTTAGCTGCATCTGTCATATCTGTTTTCAATAGCGGAGCTGAAAATTCAACAATACCGTCTGCAACCTTATAACCCTTAACAGAACCATTTATAGCTGCTGCGTCTTTAAGGTTTGTTGTATTAATTCTTAGTGCATTTTTCATTTGATACTTTTGATGAATCAATCTGCACAATAAAGTTCTTGTAATTGCATTGCTTGAATTTGTTTTATACTTAACAAGTCTGATAGGTGTTGTTGTACTTGTTTGAAAAGCTTTAACAAATGAGTTCATTGCTCATCAATGCTGAAACAGTTTGACTTAGCTTTCTTTCTTTTTGAAGAAAGTGTTGTAGCAGCTGTTTGCTGTAGGAGCCCAGTAATCAACACTTTGAGCCAAGTTTTATATTTCAGCCGATTTTACCTTCTTGAGTCATAATCTCAACAATGTAATCGCTACCGTCTTCAGCGTCATAAGCATTCATAATCCAACCGTACTTTTTCACCTGATTTGAAGTTGACCGCCTGAAGTTGTTTCTATATATGCTATACGACCGAACATATCTGTATAGAATGTAGCTTGAGTACCGCTTACAAGATTCGCCAACTGCAACGTTTGCAACATCGTACTTTGTACCGTTGATTGTAGCATAGCTCTTATCAACTTTCTTTGAAATACCTGTTGCTGAACCTGTAAAGCTTTCGCCTGTTACAACGATATCAACAACTGTATCGTCAAGACTTCTTTTGATTGTTGCTACATCATTCTTCTTTAGGTTTCTAAGTCTGATCTCGTTACCTGCTTTTGTAACAGTGATTGTTCTGTCTTCTTTATCATCAAGAGTAATTGTAAGGCTCTTTGTTGAACCAAAGTCATCCGAATCTGCAACCTTACCTACAAGTCTGTCTTCACTTGCACTTGAAACTACCATTGTTTCATATGAATCTACGAATACAACATCAAATACATCGTCCTTGTCACTGTCTACAAGTCTGATACTGCCTTTTTCAGGAAGTAGTAAATCATTGATTGATTCGCCTAATTCAGCAAGTTGGCTGTTTGATATAATTTTACCGTTGTATACGATTGACGCACCGGCACAGTTCTTCTTCTTGCTTACGCCTTCGATTTTGAATTTTACCTCCAGCTGTATCAAAGCCTTCAACTGTTTGAATATCATCAGCATCAGCCTTGAATGTTGTTGTCTTTGATGCGTCATATGTTACTGCAAGAACTTTTGGTGTAAGACCGCTGTTTTCCTTGTAGTAATATGTAATCTTTTGAGCAAGGTAATCTTCAAGACCTGTTAGGTCACAGTCAAATAGCTTAGCTTCATCGTCATCATCTGAAACGATTTCGATTTGACCGTCTTGAACGTCTGTTGAAGATACGCTTGTCTTTGATGTAGCTGTAAGAACACCCTTCTTATCGATAACGTCAAACTTAGCCTTTGCCAATGTTCCGTTAGCTTTGTAAGTAGGAGCACCGTTCTCATAGCCGTTGATTTCCTTGTATTGACCAAGAAGTGCATTATACACCATCTTGATAACTACGCCACGATCTGAAGCAACATCTGCCGCACCCGGTGCGTTCTTTGTGATTTCAAGGTCTGACATACCTGCAACCTTGATATAACCGTTAGGATATCCGCCGTAATATTCAGCGTCATCCTGATAGTTCATAGCATTTACAAGCATTACACATACTTGAGCATATGTAACTTCGCCGTCAGGAACAAATGTTCCGTCACCCATACCGCTGATGATATTAGCCTCTAAAGCTGTTTGAATTTGATCAGCAGCCCAGTGTGATGATGTTACATCTGTAAAACCGTTCTGATATGTAGATGTTGATGTTAAATCAAGCATTCTTAGAACGATTGATGCCATTTCCGCTCTTGTTACCTTTGAATCAGGCTTTACACTACCATCTTCATAACCTGTGATAATACCAAGTGCACTACATAGTGAAAGAGCCTTGTCATAATAACTGTCGTTATCATAGTTGCTACCAGATGTAGTAGGAGCAACTGTAGCTACAGGAGCCTCTGTTACAGCAGGAGCCTCTGTCGCCTCTGCACCGGCAGGAGCCTCTGTTGCCTCTGCACTGGCAGGAGCCTCTGTTGCCTCTGCATCGGCAGGTTTTTCTGTTGCTTCTGCCGAAGTTGTTACAACTGTTTCAGCGTTTGTATCTTCATCTGCAAAGCCGACAACGCCGACTGAGCCTACAAGCATTGCTGATGCCAAAAGCACACAGATTAGTTTTTTCATCTTGTTACCCATTTGAATACCTCCATAAAATTTAAAAATATAATACAAATTGGATTTTTCCAATTTCTATTAACGAAAATCACAGACAATTATATAGCATTGTCAATACAATTAACAGTTAAAAATCAGTTATAATTGTCTAATTTAAAGACTATTTTCGGTTGTTTTTATAAATTCAACCTGCTTCATTTTTTTCTCTTGCCAACCTTGCAAATTCCCTGTACTCCAGCGGAGAAACTCCGGTATATTTTTTAAATACCTGACTGAAATATTGTGAATTTGAGCCGTAACCGACTTTTTCGGCAACTTCGTAAATTCTGTCCTTTTTACCCTCAATTATGAGGTCTTTCGCCATTTCCATACGTTTTTCCATAACATAATGAGAAAAATTCTTGCCTGTTTCTTTCTTAAACAGCTTTCCAAGATAATCGACATTCGTATATAATATCGTTCCGGCAAGCCATCGCAGCGAAAGATTTTCATTTTCGATATTCTCATCAATTATGTTAATCGTATCACGAATTAGCGAACTGTATATTTTGTTAGATTCCGGTGCATTGGCTTTTGCGATTTCAAAACCGTTCTGTTCAATGAAAGATTTAATCTCACTAAGCTTTTTAGCCGCTTGAACAGAAACAATTCCTTTCATATACTTTTCGATTTTTTCAACACTGCAACAACGAATTATGCAGACATAAAGCTCTAAACAATACGTTTTTGCAACCGCCGGAGTCGGCATTGCCTTTTCAAGTGTTTTAAAAAATCCGCTCAAAAGCATTTTCAGCTTTTCCATATCACCGGTTTTTACGGCGTGTTCAATAGCGCCGTATTCAGCTTGTACACTAACAGCATTTTCGTTGATTTTAATATCGTTTTCATACAAAATCTCGCAGCTGTCAGAATAAAACGAATATCCCATACATCTTTTCAGACGTTCGTATGATGCAGGTGCATCAGCTATTGACGCAATCTTGCTGTATACCGCCATAACATCATACCCATAGCACGCTTTCATAGTATTATGAATTTTCTCAAGTACCGATGTAATCTCTTGCTGTTCCAATAATGTTGTTATAAGAAACAAATGATTTTTTATTGTTGTGCTTAATAATAATCTATCTTCACCGATGTACTGCTCAGAAGTGTTTTTCAAGAAGAATATATCTTCATCTTCATTTTGCTGTGCGGGCTTTATAATTATCATTCTTGTTTCAAGCATACGGTCTACGCCAAACGTCTTACAATATATATTGAATATTTCATATGTATCGCCCGTACCAAGAATGTATTCTCTAAGAAATTGTTCTTTGATAATAGGCTTAACTCTTTCCGCCTCAGAAATAACCATTTTTTCAAAATTACCCTTGCCGTCAGAATTATGTATATCATTCAACTTATACATAGACACCTCTCCCTTATAGGCACTCTCTCGCACTATACATTTTATATTATATACTGTTTTTCTTATAATTTCAGTAAAAAAATTTTAACAGAAAGTTCTTTGATTGTTCATAATAGATTATTTTGTATTTTTACCAATTTCAAGCACTATATCTTGTCTTTGTTTGAAAAAATTTTTATAAAAAAACCGACATCCCAACTGTTAGATTTTGGCCTGACTTTTGGGTGTCGGTTCAATATATTTCCGTTTTTTAATAAGTAATCATTCCAACCATTCAACTTCCAAACCAAGTGCCTCTGCGACGAAACGCACAGGGATAAATGTTCGGTCGTCTTTTATTATTGCGATTGTATCCATTTGTGATGATTTGTTGTTTACTGTCAAAACATCACTTCCGAGTGTCACTTTTACAACATCGCCGTTTTCTTTTGTAATGGTTGCTGTCTTTGATGTATCGTCCCAATCAACCTTGCAGTCAAGCATTTCAGATACTGCACGAATCGGCACTTGTGTTCGTCCGTTTTCATCAACAAACGGCTGTGCGTCTGGGAATACTACGTCTGTGCTGTCTACTTTTTACCGTAACAGCATTGCCTGTTTCAACTGTAAGCTTTTTCAGTTTTGCAGTCGGTGCACTTGTTTCAACAATCGGCGATGTTGTTTCGCTCGGTTTAACAGTAGCAGTCGGCTCTTTGGTTGGCACTGTCGTTGGTGGTACTGTTGCAGTTGGAACGGTATCAGTAGGTTTTGTTGTACTTTCCGGTGTTGCAGTTGGCTCAACTTCTTCAACTTTGTTCCAACCGATTAACTCTCTGTTTGAATTTATCAATTCATAAAATGCAGGCAATTCATATTCTGAAATTCCGAAAGAAAGAATACGATTTTTAATATCTGAATTATTGACTTCAATCTTATTTTCACTAAGTCTATCAGAAACTAAAATTGCGTTTGAACCTATTTGCGCATTTCCGTTGATTGTTACTTTTTCTAAAAACGGACACCAATCAAAAGCATCATCTTCTATTTTTTTGACGTTTTTAGGAATTGTAATATCTTTTAATGTCGACAAATAAAATGCTGCCTCTCCTATTTGGGTTAAGGAATTTGGTAATTCGACCGTATCAATATCACAATATGTAAATGCACGTTTACCTATTGCGGTTATTCCATCGGGAACTATTGGATTTTTGTCTGTTCCGATATATCTAAGTATGGTATTTTCGGCTGTTGCAAATCCTTTATAGTTACCCATACTTTTATCTGTTTTGCCTTTTAAATATTTTAAATCACACCAATTAGAATTTTGAACTTTATTGTATATATTAACCGTCATATCTGAATTGAATGTTATTTCATCTCCGTGAAAATAACAGTTAGTACAATTAAGCATAGTATCGGGAATGTTTATTTCTTTTATATCTGTCTGCGGAAACCAATAACAATATTTTTTGTCTTTTTCGCATTCGATGTTGTTTGACATATGAACCTTGTCAAGATTGCCACAATCAGTGAAAGCCGTAACGTCCATATGCGTTACAGTGTCAGGAATATTTAAATTACCCGAAAGAGTTGTTTCAGAAAAAGCATATCTGCCGATTGATTGAAGACCATCATTTAAATCTAATGTTGATAATTTGCTACATTCACTAAAAGCCTCATCATCTATAATTTCTATCGTTGACGGTAATGTAATTTTTTCAAGATTATTGCAGCCTTTTAAAAATTGATAAGGAATTTCGGTTACTCCTTCTTTTATTTCAACTTCTTTTAGCTTATTTAAATTTACAAGTTTCTCCGGAGATAATCATATTGATATCTACATTATCATTAATGATTAGTTTAGTTATAGGTGCCGCATCTTTTGCCCATGACGGAGTTAAACCTTTTAGAGTTGTATTCTCGGGTATCTCACATATGCCTGTTGTTCCTACATATGCAAGAATATTATTTGTGCCTTTTTTGTAAGCAAATTGACCGTCTGTAATTGTTTGTATCATCTGAATAATCAGCAAGCACAAACTGTGTTGCTGATAATATTATTGCAAATATACTTATTATTGAAACAATTTTTTTCATAATTCTACCTCTTTCCTAATCATTCCAATCCATTC
>ENA-OQHF01000972-OQHF01000972.1-human-gut-metagenome-genome-assembly--contig:-NODE-972-length-16384-cov-2.635173_pt1 | contig 16384 bp, 15 predicted proteins | sample MGYA00242559_ERZ504709 | MGnify/ENA primary metagenome ERZ504709 (study PRJEB26092, sample SAMD00036203) | human gut metagenome | host: Homo sapiens | study: EMG produced TPA metagenomics assembly of... | reverse complement strand
CAACGGCATGCAAGGGGTCTTCCGCAATGTGGAACCGGTATGTTTAGTTTTATCAGTCAGACGCTTATCCAGTCCACGAAGCAATGCACCGCCACCGGCAAGATAGATACCGTTGTGAACGATGTCGGCATACAATTCGGGAGGCGTAGTTTTCCAATGCGCTCAAGATGGCTGTCTCAATCTTAGAGATAGACTTCTCCAAGCAATGCGCCACTTCCTGATAGCATACCGGCACTTCCATGGGCAATGCCGTGATGCGGTTCGGACCATGAACGATATAGTCTTCAGGAGCATCCTCACCGAGTTCCGTCAAGGCAGCACCCACATTAATCTTAATACGCTCAGCCATACGCTCGCTGACCTTCACGTTGTGCTGGCGGCTCATGTATTCCTGAATATCGGCAGTCAAGTCGTCACCGGCAATGCGGATGGAGTTGTTACTTACGATACCTCCCAAAGAGATAACGGCAATTTCCGTAGAACCACCACCTATGTCAACAATCATGTTGCCTTCGGGAGCCTCTACATCGATACCGATACCGATGGCAGCAGCCATCGGCTCGAAAATCAAATAAACGTCGCGCCCGCCGGCATGCTCGGCAGAGTCGCGCACGGCACGCAGCTCCACTTCGGTACTGCCCGAAGGAACCCCGATTACCATGCGGAGTGACGGAGAGAAGAGACGGTTACGGTTGTTCACCATCTTGATAAGTCCGCGTATCATCTGCTCGCAGGCATAGAAGTCGGCAATCACACCGTCGCGCAACGGACGGATGGTACGTATGTTTTCGTGGGTCTTTTCGTGCATCATCTTTGCCTTGTCACCCACGGCAATCATCTTATCGGTACGACGGTCCAAAGCCACCACCGAAGGCTCATCCACCACAATCTTGCCATTCGTGGTGATGATGGTATTGGCTGTGCCAAGGTCCATCGCTATTTCTTGTGTAAAGGAGAATAATCCCATTAATATTTACGATTTAACTATTTACGATTTACGATTGATATTCCTCTTGTTTACAATTTGAGATTCAGACTTACGATGTAACTTCAATCGTAAATCGTAAATCGTCAAATCGTAAATCCGAATTAGTGTTTAAAGTGACGGAATCCCGTAGTCACCATGGCGATGCCATGCTCGTTGCAATATTCAAACGAGAGTTCATCCTTGATGCTTCCACCCGGCTGGATGACGGCTGTTACGCCTTCATTGCCGGCAATTTCCACGCAGTCGGGGAAAGGGAAGAATGCGTCACTTGCCATTACAGCGCCATTCAAGTCGAAACCGAAGTTTTTGGCTTTCTCGATAGCCTGCTTCAAAGCATCCACACGGCTGGTCTGACCTACACCACTTGCCAACAACTGCTTTCCTTTTGCCAGCACAATGGCATTCGACTTACTGTTCTTCACAATCTTGTTTGCAAAGAGCATATCCTCAATTTCCTGTGCAGTGGGAGCCTTCGTAGTTACAGTCTTCAATTCTTCAGGAGTTTCCACCTTAAGGTCGCGGTCCTGAACCAATACGCCATTCAGCAAAGAACGGAACTGCTTCTTAGGCAGAGCTGCCGGCTTGCGGACCAGGATAATACGGTTCTTCTTCTGACCGAGGATTTCCAACGCATCCACATCATAATCGGGAGCGATAATCACCTCAAAGAAAATTTTATTGATTTCTTCGGCAGCAGCCTTGTCAATCACGGCATTAGTGATGAGCACACCACCAAAAGCGGATACCGGGTCACCGGCAAGCGCATCGTTCCATGCTTCGAGCACAGTGGGACGTGAAGCCAGTCCACAAGCATTATTATGCTTCAGGATAGCGAAAGTCGTATCCTTGAATTCGTCAATCAAGTCAACGGCAGCATTGATGTCGAGCAGGTTGTTATAAGAGATTTCCTTACCGTGAATCTGGTCGAACATAGCATCAATATTGCCATAGAAATAACCTTTCTGATGCGGATTCTCGCCATAGCGTAAAGTCTTCTGGCTGTTGGCAGAACAACGGAAAGCGGAACCTTCCTCGCCATCGAAATAGTTGAAGATGGCAGAATCATAGTGTGAAGACACTCCGAAAGCCTCTTTGGCAAACCAACGGCGTTCTTCGATGGTAGTAGTGGCTCCGTGTTCCATCAGCATGTCGCGGAACGGCTGATATTGTGCTTGCGAAGCGATGATAACCACGTCGTTATAGTTCTTGGCTGCGGCACGAATTAGGGAGATACCGCCTATGTCAATCTTTTCGATGATGGCAGGTTCTTCGGCACCACTGGCAACGGTAGCCTCAAACGGATAGAGGTCAACAATGACGAGGTCTATTTCGGGGATTTCATATTTTTCAATCTGTTGCATGTCTTGCTCCAATCCGCGGCGGCAAAGAATACCTCCAAAAACCTTCGGATGCAAAAGTCTTCACGCGTCCGCCCAGGATGGAAGGGTATGTAGTGAGGTCTTCCACTGCCTTGCAGGGATAACCCAGGGATTCTATAAACTGACGGGTTCCACCGGTTGAGAGGAACTCTACACCTTCTTCATGCAGTTTGGTAATGATTTCGTCCAAACCTTCCTTATGGTAAACAGATACCAGAGCTGTTTTGATTCTTTTTGTTTCAGACATGGATTTGCGTATTAAAGTATGCGTATATTAGTATTTGATGCGCAAAGTTACAAATTTTGTTTATTCATACATACATTCATACACAATAAATTAGGTATAATTAAAAAAGGCGGCATCTGTTTCCAGTCTGCCGCCTTTTTTTAAGGGTTATTTTGTTGGTTTACCAAATAGATACACGTTTTTCTACCGGCAAGAACATCGGGTCTTTTTCTGTCACGTTGAATGCCTCATACCAAGCACCGATTTGCGGCAATGCACCGTTTACGCGCCATTCGCCCAATGAGTGCACATCACTCTTCGTGCGGTTCAGCACTTCTTCGGGACGGATATCATTGGCCCATACACCTGCGTATGCCAGGAAGAAACGTTGTTCGGGAGTAAGACCATCCAGCACCGGCAGCGGATTGGCAGCCGTAGCTTTCTTGAATGCCTGATAAGAAACCTGCAGACCACCGTGGTCGGCAATATTCTCACCCAATGTCATGCGTCCGTTGGCATATACGCCCGGAGCAACCTCGATGCTATCGAAGAAGTTCACCATCACCTGAGCACGCTCGTCAAAGTTCTTGGCATCTTCAGCAGTCCACCAGTCTTTCAGGTTACCGTCCTTGTCGTACTGGCGACCCTGGTCGTCGAATCCGTGAGTCATCTCATGACCGATTACCACACCGATGGCACCATAGTTGAAGGCATCATCCGCATTCATATCGAAGAAAGGATATTGCAGGATACCGGCGGGGAAACAGATTTCGTTGGTGGTCGGGTTATAGTAAGCGTTGACGGTCTGCGGAGTCATCAGCCATTCGTCCTTATCCACCGGCTTGCCGGCCTTGGCTATCATTTCGGCATGGCTCCACTCGTTGGCACGTTCCATGTTTGCCCAGTAAGAGTCGTTTTTGATTTCCAGTGTGGAGTAGTCTTTCCAAGTGTCGGGATAACCAATCTTTCACATGGAAGGTAGCCAGTTTCTCCAGAGCTTTCACCTTAGTGGAATCACCCCATCCAGGCAAGATTCTGGATACGTTCGCCCAGACTTTCCTGCAAGTTCTTCACCAAAGTCACCATACGCTCCTTGGCAGCAGCAGGGAAATATTTCTCCACGTACATCTGACCTACAGCTTCGCCCAGCGCGCCGCTTACAGTGCTTACCGCTCTCTTCCAGCGGGCTGCATTTCTTGTGTACCGCTCATGGTGCGGCTGTAGAAGTCGAAGTTCTGTTCTGCCATAGCATCGTTCAACAAGCTTGCGGCAGAATCAATCATTTCCATTGCAGATAAAGGCTCTGCTGTTCAATGGGCAGCGTATCCAGAATATCGGCAGCAGCTTTCAGTGAAGCGGGCTGGCCTACGATGATTTCCTTCACATCCTTCAAGCCCATGGCAGACAAATAAGCATCCCAATCGCAAAGTAGGATAATTCTTCTTCAACTCTTCCATGCTCATCTTGTTATAATTGGCATGCGGGTCACGCAACTCCGTACGAGAGCGGAAAGCCTTGGCAAGACGTGTTTCCACATCCATCACCACCTCCATACCTTTCTTGGCAGTAGCCTCGTCGAAAACCAGCCAACTGATACATCTTCTGTACATGTGTACGGAAAGCATCACGAATTTTGGCAGTAGCCTCATCATTCTCCAGATAGTATTCACGTTCGCCCATGCTCAGCCCGGTCTGATAGGTCTGTACAGCATTCATGCTACTGTTCATTTCGTCAGCGCCAACATACAGCACGTTGTAGGCGATAATACCCTTCTTCTGCATATCGCCCAGCAAGGCATAAAGCTCCTTCTTGTCCTTCAAAGCAGCCAGCTGGTCGAGTTCAGCCTTGATGGGGGCTACACCGTCCTTGTTCAGCTTCACGCTGTCCATTACGATTTTGTACAAGTCACCGATTTTTTGTGCCACGCTGCCGACTTCGTGCTGGGTGGCGGCAAGCTCTTCAATCAGTCCTTGAATCTGCTTGCGGTTGTTTTCTGCAAGGATAGTAAAAGAACCGTACTGTGAGTATTCAGCAGGAATCGGATTGTTCTTCATCCAACCGCCGCAGGCATATTGGTAAAAGTCAGTTCCGGGTAGAGCCGTTGTGTCAAGATTGGCGAGCTGGATGCCTGCTGTAAGTTCAGCCTGCTGCTTGCCGGTGTTGCAGGAAGCCGTCATCAGACAGAATGCTGCAATGGGTAACAAATGATTTGCTTTCATAAACATATAAAATATAATAGTTAGTGATTCTCCAACTCTACAGTAGCCGCGTCCCACTCTTCCATCACGCGGTCAAGCTGCTCTTTCAGTTTTTGGTGCTGCTCATAAAGCGACATGTCCGAAGCACCTTCCGGTGTGGCCATCCTGGCCTCAAGAATGGCAATGGCAGCCTCCGTCTGCTCTATCTCCGCTTCACAATCGGCAACGCGACGTTCCAGTTTCTTGAGCTTCTTATTAAGCTCCTTCTGCTCCTCATAAGAGAGTTTGGCTGCCGAGGGTTGAACCGGTTCTGCACCAGCATTTCCCGATGCCGCCTTACCGGCAGTGGGCGAAGCGGAAAGTGAAGGGGATTTCTGTAACTCATTCAGGCTCTCTATCTGCTTCTTTTGCAGGAAATCATAAATTCCTCCCAGATGTTCCTTCACCAGTCCGCCACCAAACTCGTACACTTTAGTCGCAAGTCCGTCCAGAAAATCACGGTCATGGCTGACTATTATCACCGTTCCGTCAAAATCGCGGATAGCCTCCTTCAACACATCTTTGGAACGCATGTCAAGATGATTCGTAGGTTCGTCGAGAATCAGGAAATTCACCGGCTCCAACAGCAGTTTTATCATGGCAAGCCGGGTACGCTCTCCACCGCTGAGCACCTTCACCTTTTTATCCGAAGCCTCACCGCCGAACATGAAAGCACCTAGAATATCACGGATTTTGAGGCGGATATCCCCTACGGCCACGCGGTCAATCGTATCGAATACAGTCAGGCTCTCATCCAAAAGCTGTGCCTGGTTCTGGGCAAAATATCCAATCTGCACATTATGTCCCAGTGTAAGCTTACCGGTATAATCCGTAATCTCACCCATAATACACTTTACAAGCGTAGACTTACCTTCGCCGTTCTTACCGACAAAAGCAACCTTCTCTCCTCGGTTGATAGTCAAATTCACATCGTGGAAAACAACGTGCCCACCGTAGGATTTCTCCATATCCTCGCAGATAACGGGATAATTACCGCTACGGCTACTGCAAACAAACTTCAGGCGCAAAGAGGAGTTGTCTTCCTCATCCACTTCGATGCGCTCTATCTTTTCGAGCTGCTTGATGCGGCTCTGCACTTGCACAGCCTTGGTAGCTTTGTACCGGAAACGTTCGATGAAATCTTCCGTATCTTGTATCTGCTTCTGCTGATTCTCGTAAGCACGTAGTTGCTGCTCCCGGCGCTCCTTGCGAAGCACCACGAACTCATCGTATTTCACTTTATAGTCGTAAATGCGTCCACAAGTTATTTCGATGGTACGCGTAGTGACATTGTTCAAAAAGGCGCGGTCGTGGCTGACAAGCACCACCGCATTGGCACGGGTGGAAAGGAAGTTCTCCAACCACTGGATACTCTCGATGTCAAGGTGGTTGGTAGGCTCGTCGAGCAGCAACACATCCGGACGGCGAAGCAACAGCTTGGCAAGCTCTATACGCATACGCCAACCACCGGAAAACTCGCTTGTAGAGCGGTCAAAGTCCTCGCGGCTGAAGCCCAGCCCTTGGAGCGTGCGCTCTATTTCGGCACGGTAGTTGGTGCCGCCCATCATCAGAAAACGTTCGTTTTCGTGAGTGAAGCGGTCAATCAGTTTCTGGTAATCCTCGCTGTCGTAATCGGTACGTTCGGCAAGTTGCCGATTCATGCGTTCGATGCCCGCCTGCATCTCAAAAATATGCTCAAAGGCCATCTCGGCCTCAGCCATTACCGTACGTGTATCGCTCAGTATCATGACCTGCGGCAAATAACCAATGGTAATGCCTCTTTGTACGGCTACCACTCCCTCTGTAGGCTGCTGTAATCCGGCCAGGATTTTCAGCATAGTCGATTTTCCGGCACCGTTCTTTCCTACCAGTGCAATACGGTCTTTTTTGTTGATAACAAACGATACATCTTCAAACAGCGGAGTAGTTCCAAACTCCACTTTCAGTCCTTCTATTGAAATCATGCGAATTTATTCTTCTACATTACAAAGTGACGGCAAAGTTACAACTTTCCGAGCACAGCAATGACAGACAAGCTGTTAATTTTTCAAAGCGTCGGACTCTCCCTCCGATTTACGCTGCAAATACAACTGGTAGGAATTGACTACATTATGCCACACACTGTAGAATCCTGCCGCAACGGCCGTCACAGGAGTGAAGAAAGTATAGCCCATCCAGATGGCAAATACCGTATTTTTCTGCCCCAAGGCCTGTCCGGAGCTGATGGAATCATCGTAACGACGTCCTATCTTTTTCCCGAAATAGAACTGCAGGGCACAGCAAACCAAGGAAACGCCTCCCAATCCGGCCTGGTACCAGAAAGACACATCACTGTGTACGATACTCTTCACCGTTACTCCAATAGCCAATGTCAACGCCACAGCCCACAGATAAAAAGAAAGTTCATGATACTGTCCTAACTTGGCATGTACTTTCGGAAGTAAAGCCCGCAGTAAAATGGCTGCCAGGAACGGACAAAGCAATAAAGGGAACACCTTTCCCAAAATCAGCGCAAACGAACTGCCAAAATTCAGTTCCGGATGCGGGTGAACTAATGGAAGTACCAGCGGCACCAAAATAGCCGCCAGCAAATTGACTAAAATGGTATAGGTGGTCAGATGGGCTGCATCTCCTCCTAACTTACGTGTAACCACCGCAGCCGCTGTAGCCGTAGGACAAATCAGGCAAATCATAGCTCCTTCCACCAATATACGAGCCGAGAAATCCGGGAAAATCACCAGGAGCAATCCCAAAAGCAAGAAACTTGCTCCCTGAATCAGCAGCAAACGCCAATGCCAGGCACACAACTTCAAATCGTGCACATTGATTTTACAGAATGTAAGAAAAAGCATCAGGAAAATCAATACCGGCTGTACAATATCGATGGCATGAGCCACAAAGGGCTTGGTAGGTGCAAGAAAAGGGATATTGACATACACAAAGTACAGAATGACTCCCATTGCCATGGCTATGGGCAACGTCCAATTTTTACAAAAACGTAGAATATTCATTGTTAATCCACTATAGTGAAACAAACCTGCCAGCGCAGAGTGAAAGAAAAAGGATTTGCAAATCCGGCCATCGACAGGCTACGGTTTGCAAATCCTTTGTATGGTCTTATGCCTCTCCCATTTTACAGAAAGAAGCATATCAGAGGTGTCAATTACTTACAGTTGCCAGTGCAACGAGGTTTGATTTGTTTGAAGAAATCATTACCCTTGTTGTCTACCAAGATGAATGCCGGGAAGTCTTCTACTTCAATCTTCCAGATAGCTTCCATACCCAGTTCCGGATATTCTACACATTCAATGCTCTTGATATTGTTCTGAGCCAAGATGGCAGCCGGACCACCGATAGAGCCCAAATAGAAACCACCGTGTTTCTTGCAGGCATCTGTTACAGCCTGGCTACGGTTACCTTTAGCCAACATAATCATAGAACCACCGTGACTCTGGAACAAGTCTACGTACGGGTCCATACGACCAGCAGTAGTCGGGCCCATAGAACACAAGCCATACCCTGCGGAGTCTTAGCCGGACCAGCATAATAAATAGGATGATCCTTGATATACTGAGGCAGGTCTTCACCACGATCCAGACGTTCTTTCAGTTTGGCATGTGCGATGTCACGACCTACGATGATAGTACCGTTCAAAGACAGACGAGTAGCTACCGGATATTTATCCAGTTCAGCCAGGATTTCCGGCATCGGACGGTTCAAGTCAATCTTCACTGCATTGCCTTCACCAGCCTGACGCAATTCTTCCGGAATCAGTTCGCCCGGATTTGAATCCAGTTTTTCAATCCAGATACCGTCTTTATTGATTTACAACGGATGTACGGTCAGCAGAGCAAGATACGCCCAAACCTACCGGACAAGAAGCACCGTGACGCGGCAAACGGATGATACGTACGTCGTGTGCATAATATTTACCACCGAACTGAGCACCCAGACCGATGCGGTGTGCTTCTTCCAATACCTGTTTCTCCAGTTCTACATCGCGGAATGCGCGTCCGTATTCATTACCAGTAGTCGGCAGGTTATCGTAGAAACGAGTAGAAGCCAATTTCACAGTCAACAGGTTCTTTTCAGCTGATGTACCACCAATTACAAATGCAATATGATAAGGAGGACAAGCTGCAGTTCCCAAAGTCTTCATCTTTTCAACCAGGAACGGAACCAGTGTAGCCGGATTCAAGATGGCTTTTGTTTCCTGATACAAGTAAGTCTTGTTAGCAGAACCACCACCCTTTGTTACGCAAAGGAATTCATACTCCATACCCTGAGTAGCTTCGATGTCAATCTGAGCCGGCAAGTTGCAGCGAGTATTCACTTCTTCGTACATAGTAAGCGGAGCGTTCTGAGAGTAACGAAGATTTTCTTCTGTATAAGTCTTGTACACACCCAGAGAAAGCGCTTCTTCATCACAGTAGCCAGTCCAAACCTGCTGTCCTTTTTCACCGTGGATAATTGCTGTACCGGTATCCTGACAGAAAGGAAGTACGCCTTTGGCAGCTACTTCTGCATTACGCAGGAAAGTCAAAGCTACATACTTGTCGTTGTCGCTTGCCTCCGGGTCAGTCAGAATCTTTGCCACCTGTTCGTTGTGAGAGCGGCGCAACATGAAAGAAACATCGCGGAAAGCCGCATTGGCCATCGCAGTCAAACCTTCTTTTTCGATTTTCAGGATGGGTTTTCCTTCAAACTCGCTTACAGACACATAGTCTTTTGTAAGCAAATAGTATTCAGTTGTATCCTTGCCATGTTCAAACATTGGCTGATACTTGAATTCGGGTGTTGCCATAATACATTAAATTAATTGTGAGTTATTAGTGGACACAAAGTTACAAAGTATTATTGAAATTTTTCCTTAATTCCTACAAAAAGTTATCTGTAATTCTTCTTACTCTTCTATTGCACGAATCAGGTCCTTTTGCAGTACATCTACCCCGGGGAATCCCACATAACGTCCCTGCAATTTTCCGTCATGACTGATAATCAGATAAGCCGGAATTCCAGTTACTCCATAAGAGGTGCACAAGTACTTCCATTGTGAGTCAGTAAGCCGATAGTGTACTCCCGTCATCTTGGACAGATTTGATTTCCAGATATTTTCGGGGGAAGAAGGTCCCGTCAGATAAATATATACGATGTCTTTTGATGACAGATTTTTCTTCAACGGTACCATAGACTGCATACTTTTTTTACAAGGACCGCACCACGTAGCCCAGAAGTCTATCAAGATGGCACGCCCTTTATGAGGAGCAATAATCTTAGGAAGAATATCCGCTCCTTCTACCTGCGCATCCAGCGAAGCAATCACCGCTTCTTTCACCGACTCCATCCGTTCGGCATTCTGCTGAAGTGCTTCTGCCACAGCTTCCACATACATACGAATTTCCGGAAAATTCACCGTTTTCAGCACTTTCCGGTCATCAGAAGACAAAGAAGAGGAAGCAGTAATCCGGGTACAGATGGGCATCACCTGCTCATAGTCAGATTGTAACCTGGAAGCGACCTCCGGACTCTCCATCAAACCTTTTTCTACAGCACGATAGGCATTCAGTGCAGCAGAAGAAGGGGAACTGGCCAGCTCCCGGTTAATAGTCTCAGCTGCTCCGTCAAACCAGGCCTTCTGTTTTTTCTCGTAACGTTTACCCAGCAAACGGGAAGCAGACATGCTCAGGCGAGGAAGATTGATATACACCGTCACCTCTTCGTCGGGCACAAGAAACAGTTTCAAAACCGCTTCGTTCAACCGCAATGCCGTCAAAGTTGGTTGCAACAACTCTGCTTCCAGATGAAACGAGCCATCCTGACGGACTTTAATGCTTTGCTTCCACTCCTTAGGGAAAAGACCGTCTTCATATTCCAATTCCGTGAACAATGACATTCTAGGATCATATCCTAAAATATAACCGTTTACTACAGCCTTTCCTACTGCCAATCCCGGCTCTGGAATTTCATTGCTCCGTTCCGGCTTATCTGTAGTAAGGTAATTAGGCACATACACATAAGGTTCTTCCCTACTCAACTGGATGCCAAAGATGTTCCATCCCATCTCCGGCTCGATAAAATCTACTTCATGCACATCCGAAGGAACCGGCGAAAAAAGAAAAGAGTTACTTCCAAAGTCCCATTCTCGTCGATTACTTCCGGCTCAGTCACTCCATCAATGGAAATACGTTCCGCCTCACGAAGCTGTGCCATTCCTCCATCAGCCCATTTCAATGCCGCTTTCGAGGAAATGACAACCGGAGTTCCCGGCTTACCATACATCACTGCATCGACCTGAGTCTGTCACTGGTTTGGATAATCCGTTTGAATTCTATTCCGCCGTATTCGACAAGACGAAACCCGGAGATTCCATCACCTTTCTTCTATTGGCCTGCATCTGCAAAGCCATGAAGCAAACGCAAAGCAAACATATATATCTGCATATTCTTTCCATACGCAGTACCTCCCATTTTACAATAAATTCTTTACACGTTCTATCAGTTCGTTTCCAAGCTCCGTTTTTACCTTTATATGTTCCAGTACCGCTGTCACAAACGGATTGCTTTCGAACACACCACGCACTTCTTCAAAGTCACGCATCTTTTCCTCACTGCTTCCATCTGCCCCGAATCCGGTCATGGAAGTCAACGAAAATTCCTTCTTGGCATCTTCGTACACCATTTTATCCAGTCCCACTACAGCTTCCTGCCACTGGCGTACGATAGCTGCGATGTCTGCCGCTGTAATCATATCAGCCTGCAAGCCATAGAATTCAAGCATTTTTTCATACGCCCACGTCCATTCATACGTATAATAATTGGCGTGCATCTCTGCAAAACGGTCGTGTATCTCATCCACACTGTTCAAACGGTCGCACTCAATATCCTCCATCAGGCGTTCTATCTCACTCTTCGGGGCAATCAGTCCGGAAATATCCACCCATTCTCCTGTTCCAATCGGCGTATCCGGAAGCAGACGAGCACGAATTTCTTCATCTGAAGCAAAATGAATGGCTTCCAGACGCTTGATGACAGAGTTTCCCAGAAATTTATGGATAGCAGTCTCATAAAACTTGATTCCCTTATTCAGTGCCGAATTTTTGATTTTCGCACTTTGATAAGAGTAAATCTCGGAAGTTTCCCCCGACACACGAGCCAGTTCCTTCAAAATCTGTCGGCCAGTCATCATCTTCTGAATAGTGTACGGACTCAACAAGTTATAATTAATCTGGTCCAAACGGTTCGGGTCTTTCCGCTGGTCACGTTTAGGCCACTTCTGCGCATCACGAATTGTACCTACACTCCGCAAATTGACACCCGGCACCAGATAAGTTGTATTCTTTTCCTCTATCAAATAAGAAAAAGGCAGATTCGAAGTATCCGGATGAGTGACATGACGTCCCATCACCAGTGAGAAGGCACCAATACGGGCGGGCCACAGGATATAAGAATCAGAAGTGGTCTTAGCACCTCGTTCCAATGCCCCCATGATGAATCGGCCCTAACTTATACATGTGGTTACTCTGGTTAGAGCCTGAACCTGCATTCATGAACGAGAACATGCCGGCAATAAGCAATGTAGACTTATGGTGCGTTACGGTAAAAGGTCCGGCAAAAATAGCACATGCTTCTCCATTTTCCTCCTGACAATTACTGAAGAACAATGAATCAGAAGCCGAATAGGTATGTCCCAAATGACAAGCCTGCCCCACGAAACAACGTGTAAGCATCGTGCCATCTTCTACGTGTGAGCCACTTGAGATGATAAAATCATCACAAATCACTCCGTAACCGATATGCACCGGTGCATGCTCATTACTATTGATGCTTCCATTCTTCAAACGGCCGGCACCCTCAATCTGACAATAATCTCCAATCCGTACATTCTTGATGTAACCGGCATTCACTATCATTACATGACTCCCGATAGTACCCGTATCTGACGCATGTGACTCTGCATAAGACTCAATAATCTTCCGCATTTTCTCAATCAGTACCGGGCGATGACGATAAAGAGCCATGATATAAGCCTGATGAGCAGAAAGACGGTCATGAATAATCACCTCACGTCCGCCAGTCTCATTCAAAACTGAGACTTCTACTCCATTCCCAAAACGGCTATGGCAATCCACCAGGATGATATCTACATTCTCGATAAAGGTATCATGCCCTATTTCATAGTTGGCAATGTAATTCTTTACATTCTCAATGTAGCAGTTGTCACCCACCGTTACATTGTGCAAGGTTGCATAATATACACCAGAATGTTTGGCCATTCCACCAGCCAAAGTAAACTCTTTTTCAAAAACGCCCAGTCGCACTTTTCCCGAAAAACGGGTGTGATGAATATAATCCGTATGAAAATCATCGGCCACTTCTACACCACTCCAATCGGAAGCTATACAGTGCTGCGCCTCCAGTCGTGCGATTTCTTCTTTTGTCAGTAAACGATAGTGTTGTGTCATATTTTCTTGTAGTTATTCTTCGTCGTATGTCTGATATAGAAAATCATTGTAAGGATACTTCTGCACATGCAGTTCCTTTACCTTTTTATATAATAAATCACGGAACTGATCAATGTTGGTCTTCTCACGTGCGGAAATAAAGATACAATTATCATTTAGTTTCGCCATCCAGGTATGCATCAGTTCCTCCAGCGTGATATTTTCTTTCGTCTTCGGAGTAAGGTCATCCTCGGCCTTTTCTACATACGTATAGGCATCTACCTTATTAAATACAATCATACTCGGCTTTCCACCTGCACCCAAATCGGCAATTGTTTTCTCTACCACCTGAATCTGTTCCTCAAAATCCGGATGTGAAATATCTACCACGTGTACCAGCAAATCCGCTTCACGTACCTCATCCAGCGTAGATTTAAACGAATCGACCAAGTCAGTCGGCAATTTCCGGATAAATCCTACCGTATCCGAAAGCAAGAAAGGCAAGTTTTCGATAATGACTTTACGCACGGTGGTATCGAGCGTAGCAAACAATTTGTTTTCCGCAAAGACCTCACTCTTGGCCAGCAGGTTCATCAACGTCGATTTACCCACGTTGGTATATCCCACCAATGCCACACGAATCATGCGTCCACGGTTCTTGCGCTGAGTAGACTTCTGCGTATCAATTTCTGCCAGACGCTGTTTCAGCAGAGCCATACGATTCAAGATGATACGACGGTCCATTTCCAACTGAGTTTCACCCGGACCACGCAAACCTACAGAGCCTTTACCACCTCCGGCACCGGAACCACCACCCTGACGTTCCAAGTGCGTCCATAAACGCTGCAAACGCGGAAGCATATACTTATACTGCGCCAGTTCCACCTGCGTCTTGGCATTGGCTGTCTGTGCACGCATCGCAAAAATATCAAGAATCAGTGAAGTACGGTCCAGAATCTTCACTTTCAGTTCATTCTCAATGTTACGGATTTGCTTGGCCGAAAGTTCATCATCGAAAATCACCATCCCGATTTCCGTCTCTTCACTCTCGTTCTGCAACTCCAGGTATTCTTTCACCTCCTGCAACTTACCTTTACCCACGTAAGTCACCGAGTTCGGCGTATCCAGTTTCTGTGTAAAACGTTTTACTACCTCTGCCCCAGCCGTCTCAGCGAAGGAAGCCAGCTCATCCAAATATTCATTGGTCTTACGTTCATTCTGAGTCTGAGTTATCAAACCTACCAGCACAGCTTTTTCTGTCTGTGCTTCTGATATTACAAATTCTTTCATTCAGTATAAATCTAAATTCTATAGAGCGCAAATATAAATAAAAAAAGCGCATCTCATTACAGATACGCTCTTTTTACTTCTTCCTTATTTATTCAAATCCGGATTCATCAATTCTTCGCTTTGTGGAATCGGCCAAACATATCCGCTACTTTGCGGAGTAATCTGTGTTTTCCGTTCAAAGTTAGCTCCGCGACGCAACACATCAATGCCTCGCATCGCCTCACCGATAAACTCCAGACGACGTTCGTTATAAACCGCCATCTTCAAATCTTCACCAGACAAATGATCAATATCCAACTGATTGCTTGTCTCCGGTAATGAACGGAATCTCACCTGTTTCAGACATTCTCTGGCAAGTTTCTCATTTTCAGTTCCACCCAGATTTACATAACACTCAGCCAAGTTCAACAACGTTTCCGCATAACGGAAAATCGGTGCCCAATCCAGTTTCTGTGCAGCATCCGTAAACTTCAGCAACTGATTTTTTTCGTTCTTCATCTGCACACGGGCATCATCAGCTGAATTGTAATTCGGCTTGCCCATGATACCGTTCTCCACGTCTACCCACAAAATCGTATTCTTAGCGTAATAATATTCTGCCAATCCTTGCTGGGTATTCGGGCGGTTTGTTTCCTTCATTGGCAAAGAGAATATGGTTTCATCCGTATAATAAGGAGCCTTGAACATATCTCCAAACTTCGGAGTCAGTTCGTAGCCTGTCACCAGCTTACCTGCTTTTACCGCCTCTGTCCAGTTATTCATGGACATATACGCGCGCATCTTCAACATATTGGCAGCCGCCTGTGTAGCACGAGTTACAGTCGGTTCATCTGCTTTTGCTTTTACCGGCAACGCACTGATATTTTCCAAATCCGAAAGAATCTGTTCGTAAACCTCCTTCACTGTAGCACGTTTCAACGCATTGTGTTCACCGTTCTTTTCCGGAGTCAAACGTAAAGGCACAGATTTCGCATCCGGATTAATTACGTAGGGCGTAGCATACAGATTATTCAAATAGTAATAAGCAAATGCACGCACAAACTTTGCCTCCGCTTTATACTGCTCATACTTTTCTCCAGCAGTAGCTTTAGCACCTTCCAACTCATCCAAGAAAATATTGACACGGTTAATGGCAGCGTATGCCATGCTCCAGGTCACCGTATTTTCTGCATCTGTTTTGCCCACATTAAACTTATAAGTATTGGCCAAAGTAATCAAGTTCGGGTCAGAATTTACAATATCTTCTCCACGGTTATCAAACACCAGATAGGTTTTTCCTCCCATGAAGGAATCCGACGCATCATTTTTTATCGAACCATACAAGCCTAATACAGCTGCTTCCAAACGATTTGCATCATTATAAATATCTCCCGGCTCAATGTACAAAGGTGGTTCCTGATCCAAGAAACTGCTACTGCAACTACTCAACGTGGTTCCAGCCATCAATATAGCATATACAATATATTTTTTCATTCGAATCTGCTTTTAAAAATTCAACAATTAAAACGCCAAGTTTACACCAAATGTGTATGTACGTGCCTGTGGCAAAGTATTTTTATCCGTACCCGGAGCCAGAGTAGCATTGGTCGTATTCGACATCACCTCCGGATCCATACCCGAATAGCCCGTAATTACCCTTAAATCCGCAACTCCATTCCCGAAGTGCTACCTACATAAAGAGAAATGGACTTTTGATTCGTAAGATAACCATTAAGTCCTCGCGTCCGTTTCAATGCGCATACCATCCCCTTACCCCATAAAGCGACTTGAGGCAATACGCAATCAGTGGCCATCAAGTGATGTAAATCATCCGGAAGAAGTTT
>ENA-OQHF01000971-OQHF01000971.1-human-gut-metagenome-genome-assembly--contig:-NODE-971-length-16391-cov-3.276869_pt1 | contig 16391 bp, 13 predicted proteins | sample MGYA00242559_ERZ504709 | MGnify/ENA primary metagenome ERZ504709 (study PRJEB26092, sample SAMD00036203) | human gut metagenome | host: Homo sapiens | study: EMG produced TPA metagenomics assembly of... | reverse complement strand
TCCTTGTTTATAAAGTTTTTTATAGATGTTACAAAAATATTATAATATGAAGGAAAATTTATACAATCATAAATTAAAAAATAAATAAGGGAATTTTAAGAAAATTTATAGCATTATATCAGGTAAATTTTTGATATGCCCAAACTTGTATTTTTATGTCAGGTTATTTTATAATTGCATACAATAGATTGTGTATTTTATGAGTGGGGGGAGAGAAGAAAAAACAGAAACTCAGCCTGCCTGTAAAATATGCAGAAACGAGGAATATATGAAAAAACAGAGTAAAGGAGTTCCGACAAACCGTGATATCCGTTGGGACAGACTTGATAATACAAGCACACCTTTTTCCGGTCATTGCCGGGGAGAGCATGAGCAATGTGTACAGGATCAGTGTTACACTGAAAGAGGAGATCAATCCGGAATTACTGCAGAGGGCACTTGATATGGTGCTTCCGAAGTTTGACGGGTTTAACTTAAGACTGCGGCAGGGGTGTTCTGGTATTATTTTTGGAGGAAAACGGAAAAGCGGCGCCAAAGGTTCGCATGGAGAACAATTTTCCATGCAGATATATCCAGCAGAATAAAAACCGCAGTTATATGTTCCGTGTGACCTATTATAAATGCAGGATCAATCTGGAAGTATTCCATGTTTTGACGGATGGAATGGGAGGAATCAATTTCTTAAAAGAGCTGACTTACCAGTATCTGCGTCTGGCACATAAAGACCTGCAGGAAAAGCTGGGAGATTCATTAAGTGTTGATACGTCTTTGAACCGGGAAGACAGTTTCTTAAAAAATTACAAAAAAAGTTCCGCAAAAGGATACCAGACAAAAAAGGCATATCTGATCCGTGGAGAAAAGTTAAGACCGGGCGAGTTCGGCGTGATGCACGGTTATATGAAAATACCGGAGTTGAAAAGGGTCTGTCATGCGATGGGAATCAGTATCAACGAATATCTGGTAAGTGTGTACATCTGGAGCGTTTATACGGAATGTCTGCACGGCATGCCGTCAAAGTGTCCGATCCGTGTTGCGGTGCCGGTTAATCTGCGGCCGTATTTTAATTCTATTACCACGAAAAACTTTTTTGTCATGGTGTCCGCAGAATTTCATCCGACCAAAGAGACCTATACGTTTGCAGAGGTGGCTGAAATCGTGAAGGAAAGCCTGCGAAGCCAGATTAACCGGGAAAATCTTGAAAAGCTGTTTTCCTATAACGTTTCCAATGAAAAACTGCTGATTGCAAGAGTTGTGCCGCTTTTCCTGAAAAACCTTGCAATGAAGTATGTATATACAACTTCTGCACTTGCCAATACTGCGACGATCACAAATATCGGCAATATTTCCGTGACAGAAGAGTACCGCCCTTATGTGGAAATGTTTCATGCATTTCTTGCCATGTCAAAGGGGCAGCATCTGAAAGGAACGATCTGCTCTTACGGGGATACACTTGTATTCAGTTTCAGTTATGATCTTGTCGATGCGTCTGTGCAGCGTGGATTTTTCCGGAAAATAGCCTCGGACGGGATTGCGGTAGAAATAAAGAGTAATGGAGTAAATTATGAGTAAATGCAGAAATTGTAATGTGGAAATATCAGATGAAACAGAGCGCTGTCCACTCTGCGGATCCGTGTTAGAATACACAGGTGAAGTGGAGAATATGTACCCGGATGTGAGAGTGCACACCCGGAAAATGACAATGATCAGTAAAATCTATCTGTTTTGTGCACTTTTGGTTGAGGTGCTGCTCATTTATATCAATGTGGTCACCGAGTCACAGATTGCATGGAGTGCGATCACGGGGCTTGGATTTTTTTACGGATATATGCTGATCCGTTTTGCAATTCTTGGAAAGACAGGTTACCGCGCCAAAATCACGGTACTCACGCTGATGGCGATACTGATCGTGATCGCAATCGATTTTCTGGTCGGCTACCGCGGATGGTCTGTCAATTATGCATTGCCGTCGGCGATCATTTTAGTCGATGTTGGTATTATCATCTGTATGATCGTAAACCGCAGAAACTGGCAGAGCTATATGATGTGGCAGATTTTTATGATTTTATGCAGCATTGTTCCGGTAATACTGATTTTTACCGGTATCGTGACGGCACAGCTTTTTGCACTGATCGCATTTGCGTTTTCCCTGTTTCTGTTTCTTGGAACACTGATCATCGGAGACCGCAGGGCAAGGGTGGAACTGAAACGAAGATTTCATGTCCGCTGAGTTATATTTAGAATAAAAAGAACAGGAGCAATCGGATGAGAGAGAGCGAAGCGAGTATCAGGGGAAGAGTCATGAGGGACCTGATCGCCCATGTGACAAATGATCACCTGATTGGGAAAAAGATAAAAAATGGAGAACTGAGGAAAAAAATCGGGGATTCGGAGCCGCCGTGGAAATGTCCGGACTGTTTTTCATTAGATGTGATCGAGATGGATAATTTCTCCATGGAGTATTTACAGGCAAAAGAAAATCCGAATACGGAAAAAGTAATCTTACAGCTTCACGGAGGCGGATATGTCGGAGCGATGCGGAATGCATACCGTATGTTTGCCGGACTTTACTGTGAAGTCAGCCATGGAATGAGTGTTCTGACACCCGATTACCGTGTGGCACCGGAACATCCGTATCCGGCGGCTTTAGAAGATGCCTATGCCGCATACTGTTATCTGTTGGAACAGGGGTGGTTTTCCGAGCAGATCATCATCGCAGGAGATTCCGCAGGAGGCGGTCTTGCGATGGCATTATGCCATTATCTGAAAGATCACGGAAAGCAGCTTCCGTGTGGGATCGTAGCCATGTCACCGTGGACAGACCTTGCGGCGAGCGGGGAATCTTACGAGACAAACTTTGAGCGCGACCCGTTATTTGGAAAAACAAGGGACAGCCTTATTTATAATAAAGATTATATTGGGGATAACGATCCGTATAATGCTTATATTTCGCCTTTATATGGGGATTTCAGGGGATTTCCGCCGATGCTGATACAGGTCGGTTCCTATGAGATGCTGCTCTCGGATTCTGTGGATGTGGCTGCAAAAGCCAGAGAACAGGGAGTAAAAGTAAGAATCAGTATTTATGAAGGAATGTTCCACATCTTTCAGATGGCAGCAAAAATGCTGCCGGAATCTAAAAGAGCGTGGGTTGAGATCGGTAAATTTATTGATGTTTTGCTAAATGACTGACATCCATATAGACAGGGATACCGTTTTCGTATTTTACCGGAACTTCACCGAGTATGAGAGGTGAAAGGTAATCGATCAGTGGCTGTGTGACATCATTGCCTGCATCGTTGATCCATTCTCTCGGAATTGATTTTGCCTCATTTGCAATGTGGCGGATCTCGGCATGCTCATAGGCGATTTCGTACGGAGCATCGGAGATACGGCGCATTGTTACCATGGAAGCGGTAACACCTTCCTCGGAGAGAGCAACCGCTTTCTGACCGAGAGTAAAAGCCTCATCAAGATCAGTCTTTGAAGCAAGGTGTGCAGCGCAGCGCTGTAATACGTTGACTTCCACGGAACGGACTTTAACGCCTAGTTTTTCTTTGACTAAAAATTCAAGTGTTTTTCCGGCTCCGCTTAACTGGCTGTGACCAAAGGTGTCAACAGAACTTTCGGAAGCACTGATATAGTTGCCGGAAGCATCGCGGATACCTTCGGATACGGCAACGATCACGTTATTGCGCTCGAAAAGCATACGCTTTACATCCAGTAAAAAGTCCTCTTTGTCAAATGGAACCTCCGGGAGATAGATCAGATGTGGTGCTGTATTATAACCGTTTCTTGCCAGTGCAGAAGCAGCGGTCAGCCATCCGGCATCACGTCCCATGATTTCCACGATCGTCACACTTTTGACTGCATAGATAAATGTGTCATGTGCGATTTCTAAAAGAGAAGATGCGATATATTTTGCGGCAGAACCGAATCCTGGTGTATGGTCTGTCTCACAGAGATCATTGTCGATGGTCTTTGGAATACCGACAATACGCACCGGACTGCCGAATTTTTTTGCCATATTCGGAGAGCTTTAAGACGGTGTCCATAGAATCGTTGCCGCCGATATAAAAGAAAGCATCAATATGGTAAGTTTCAAACTGTTTGAAAATGAATACATAGGAAGAATCATCATCTAAATAATTTGGCAGTTTGTAACGGCAGGAGCCAAGATACATTGCCGGAGTGACCTTTAAGCGGTCGAGATATTCCGAATTCTGCTGCATTAATTCAGAAAGATTCGTCAGATCGTTGTTTAAAAATACCTGTGATTCCGTTTAAGGAACCATAAACCGTGTCATACATGTCAGAACGCATTACACCGTCGATCACACCGGCAAGGCTGGCATTGATCGCAACAGTAGGGCCGCCTGACTGTGCTACCATACAGTTTTTTGGACTCATAAGAAAACTCCTTTGTGTTTGATCTTCTTTTTGCAATGTCTATCATACAAAAAAAGGCACGGTTGCGCAATCATTAAATTAAATAGAAAGAGTGATGGTATACCATGAAAATATGTACATTGTGTCCTAGAATGTGCGCTGTGGACCGAAAATCCGGTGAGCGCGGCATCTGCGGACAGACCACAGAGATTAATGTGGCGCGTGCGGCACTGCACTTCTGGGAAGAACCCTGCATTTCCGGGGAGATGGGTTCCGGTGCGGTCTTTTTTTCCGGCTGTGCACTGCACTGTGTGTTCCGCCAGAATGAAAATATTGCAAATGGCACAGCTGGTAAGGTGATAAGTACGGAGCGGCTTGGCGAAATTTTTCTGGAACTCCAGGAAAAGGGTGCAAATAATATCAACCTTGTGACACCGGGGCAGTTTGTACCACAGATCATAAAAGCGGTAGAGCTTGCAAGAAATCAGAATTTAAAGATACCCATCGTTTATAACACCAGCAGCTATGAAAATGTGGATACGATCCGTTCTTTAGAAGGAATTGTGGATATCTATCTTCCGGATTTTAAGTATTTTGATACCGCTTTGAGTGCAAAATATTCCCATGCGCCGGATTACCCTGCTGTGGCTAAGGCGGTGATAGCGGAGATGGTGCGTCAGACGGGTGCGGCAGTTTTTGAAAACGGGGAGGATTCCCTGATGAAGCGTGGTACGATCGTGCGCCATCTGATCCTGCCGGGGTGCACGAAAGATTCCAAAGCAGTTTTGAAATATCTGCATGAAACCTATGAGAATCAAATATATATCAGTATCATGCACCAGTTTACACCGCTCTCTAACGTGAAAAAATATCCGGAATTAAACCGTAAGATCACGGATCGGGAATATGATGAGGTTATTGATTTTGCAATCGATATAGGGATTGAAAACGGTTTTATCCAGGAGGGGGAGACGGCGGAGGAGAGTTTTATTCCGGAATTTGACAATGAGGGAGTTTGAGGTTGACGCATTTTCGAATATCTCATATAATTCCATAGTAATGATGGCAATAGAGGGAGTGTGAAACGAATGAAGAGAAAAGTAAGATTCATAGCTGCACTTTTCTGCATGGGATGTCTTGCGACAGAACCTGCGGCAGACATAAAGGCTGCCGGAATCCAGGTGGCTGCTGCACAGACAACACTTTCCGCAGATAATTCGCTGGAAGTGTTATCACTTTCTGCGGGAACATTATCCCCGGACTTTACAGGAAAGACAGTACAATATACAGCTACCGTACCGAATGATGTCACAAGCGTTACAGTGACGGCAACACCGGTTAATGAATTTGCGACGGTGCAGTCGATCACAGGAAATGACAATCTGCAGGTCGGTACAAATACGATAAAAGTAGTCGTGAAGGCGCAGAACGGAGCACTCGCCCAGTATACGATCACACTGACCAGAGAAGATGGACAGACAGCAGACGGAACAGTTGATCAGCCGGCGGATGGAACAGACGGTCAGACAACAGACCAGCCGGCAGACGGAACAGACAGTCAGACAACAGACCAGCCGGCGGATGGAACAGACGGTCAGACAACAGACCAGCCGGCGGATGGAACAGATGGACAGGCAGCAGACCAGAACGCAGAGTTTGAAACAGAAGAAGCGGAAGATGTTTCTAATATGGAATATCTCCAGCAGGAATACAATGATCTCTCTGAACAATATGCAAAAGAAAAGTCTTTTTCCAGAAATATGATGGGAATTATGGCTTTTGTGATCGCAGTACTTGTCGTTATTATTATCAATCTTCTATTGAGAGGACGTAAGAGTGACGACTGGGATGAGGAAGAGGATGACTGGGACTGGAAGTCCGAAAAACAGGGAAAGGATCAGGAAGCAGAAGATGATACTGATCTGGAAGAAGATGATAATATAGAAGAGAATCCTGGCGTGGAAGAAGATGATTTGGAAGTAGATGATCCGGAAGACGCTGACTGGGAGGAGAAAGAAACACAGAGAAAAGGATTTTTCCAACATGAAAACCAAAAGAAAAAGATGGAAGAAGAGCCGGATGATGTGGAAGAAACGATACAGAGAACGAAGTCGGACGTATCAAAGATCCATAAAGTGACGTGCGGGATTGTTTGGACGTGGCATGTCTGACGATCTTGACGATGAGGACTGGGAAGAGGACGAAGATTTCCTGACCGGTAAGAAAGTAAAAAAAACAGGAAAGAAAAACAAGCGTACCGGAGAGAAAAAGAAAAACCGGAGGAAGAAACAAAGGACCGGAGAAGAAAAGAAAACCGGAGGAAAAACAGCGACACGGAGAGAAAAGAAAAACCGGAGGAGAAACAAAGGCCGGAGAGAAAAGAAAAGCCGGAGCGGAAACATACTCCGGAGAAAAAAACACATTCCGAGAGAAGAAGAGGAAGAAGATGATTTAGAGATCATCGATTTAAATGATTTATAAATAGAAAAAAGAATGGAGAAACTATGCAGATACGATATACATCAAAAGCAAAAAAAGCAATCGATCAGGCTTCAAAGATGTCGAAATCACTGCATCATCATTATATCGGAACGGAGCATATCCTGATCGGACTTTTAAAAGAAGGAACGGGCGTCGCTGCGCAGGTATTAAATGATAATGGAGTAGAACTTGACAAAGTCATGCAGCTGATCGAGGAACTCATTGCACCGGATGCACAGGTGCTGACGGCAGAGGCTAAGGAATATTCGCCGAGGGCACTGCAGGTGTTAGAAGGGGCAGCAAGGGAGGCAGCGCGTTTTCATGCAGAGGAGATCGGGACGGAGCATATCCTGATCGCGATGATGAAAGAGACAGAGTGTGTGGCATCCCGCCTTTTAAATACCTTAGCGGTCAATATCCAGAAAATGTATGTGGATATCCTGATCGCAATGGGAGAAGATGCGAGCCTGTACAAAGAAGATTTCATGAATGGTAAGCCGGTGAAAAAAACAGCATCGGATACACCGGTATTAAATCAATACTCCAGAGATCTGACTGCATTGGCGGCAGAGGGAGTATTAGATCCGTTAGTCGGCAGACAGGAAGAGATCGGCCGTGTGATCCAGATCTTAAGCAGAAGGACAAAGAATAACCCATGTCTGATCGGTGAACCGGGCGTTGGAAAGACTGCGATCGTTGAGGGAATTGCGGAGCGTATTACAACCGGAATGGTTCCGGATACCGTTGCGGGAAAGCGGGTGGTATCTTTGGATATGTCCGGAATCGTGGCAGGCTCAAAATATCGCGGTGAGTTTGAGGAGCGCATTAAAAAGGTACTTCAGGAAGTACGGGCAGCCGGCAATATCCTGCTCTTCATCGATGAACTGCATACAATCATCGGAGCGGGTGGAGCGGAAGGAGCAATCGATGCTTCCAATATATTAAAACCTGCACTTGCGCGTGGGGAACTGCAGCTGATCGGTGCAACGACAATCGATGAATACCGCAAATATATTGAAAAAGATGCTGCGCTAGAGCGCAGATTCCAGCCGGTTACGGTAGAAGAGCCGTCGGAAGAGGAGGCAGTGCAGATTTTAGAGGGACTGCGGGAACAGTATGAAAAGCATCATCAGGTAAAGATTACGGATGATGCGGTATCGGCAGCAGTACGCCTGTCTGCGCGCTATATCAATGACCGTTTCCTGCCGGATAAAGCAATCGATCTGATGGATGAGGCTGCAGCAAAGGTACGTCTGCGCGCGGGTGGAAAACCGGAGGAAGTCGTTGAATTAAGACATCGCATCAACCTGTTAGAAGAGGAAATGTTAGAATTTCTGCACGATGGTGATGTGGAAGGTGCAAAGCAGAAGAAGAACGAAAAAGAAGCGTGTGAAGAAGAGCTTGCCAAAATACAGGCAAAGACAAAGAAAGACAGCCGCAGTAAAAAGTTAAAAGTGACAGAAGACGATATTGCGGATGTGGTATCCGGATGGACGAAGATCCCGGTAAGAAAGATTGCCGAGGGGGAGGCTGCCCGCTTAAGAAAATTAGAGGCTACCTTACACAAACGTGTCATCGGTCAGGAGGATGCGGTGAGTGCAGTGGCAAAAGCTGTGCGAAGAGGACGTGTCGGATTAAAAGATCCGAGGCGCCCGATCGGTTCTTTCCTGTTCTTAGGCCCGACCGGTGTCGGAAAAACAGAGATCTCAAAGGCACTTGCGGAGGCAGTGTTTGGCAGCGAACAGTCTATGATCCGTGTTGATATGTCGGAATATATGGAGAAACACAGCGTATCAAAGATGATTGGTTCACCGCCAGGATATGTAGGCCATGAGGAGGGCGGACAGCTCAGCGAAAAGGTGCGCAGAAATCCGTATTCGGTGATCCTGTTTGATGAGATCGAAAAGGCGCATCCGGATGTATTTAATATTTTACTGCAGGTGTTAGACGACGGTCATATCACGGATTCCCAGGGACGCAAAGTGGATTTCAAAAAGTACGATCATTATTATGACGTCAAATGCCGGAGCACAGGCGATCATTGAGCCGAAAAAACCTTGGATTTGCAGTTTCGGATGATGAAAAACAGAATTATGACCGCATGAAAAACCAGCGTGATGGAAGAAGTACGCCGTATTTTTCAAAGCCGGAATTTTTCAAAGCCGTATTGATGAGACGATCGTATTTAGAGCGTTAAACAAAGACGATATGAAACAGATCGTTGCATCTGATGTTAAAAGAAGCTTACAGACCGCTGTGAAAAAGCAGATGGGAATCCACCTTACCGTGCGTGACAGTGTCAAAAAGCATATTGTCGATAAAGCGTATGATCCGAAATATGGTGCAAGACCGCTGCGCCGTCAGATCCAGAACGATATCGAGGATGAACTGGCAGAAGAAATCCTGTCCGGCAAAGTGAAAAAAGATACGGAAGTGGTCGTGACGATCCACAAAGAAAAAGTCGTGTTCGAAACAAAATAAAATTTTACTGAAATATCCGGGAAAGCACTGGAAATCGTGACGGGGATATTATATAATAAGGGCACAAAATTTTACGATAAAGAGAAAACTACTTTATCACAGGAGGAAAAAATGGCAACGATCAGCGAATTAATTCGTTCAGAAGCAGATGGAACGATCAGTTTTGGGGATTACACATTAGGTGCAAAGGCGAAACTTGATAATTTCGAACATCAGGGAGATATCTACAAGGTGAAGACATTTTCCGAGATCACCAAGTTAGAGCGCAATGGCATGTTCGTATATGAATCTGTTCCGGGAACGGCTGTCATGAATCTGAATGCAACAGATACAGGCCTGACATTTCAGGTAGAGGGACCGGAAGATGCACAGATCACAGTAGAACTTAAGGATGAGGCAGAGTACGACATCACGATCGATGGCGCAGATGCAGGAAAGATGAAGACAAATCTTGGCGGCAAATTAAGCTTAAGTGTAGAACTTGGCGACCATCCGGTAGATGTAAAAGTTACAAAGTGTTAAGAACGGAAAAGTGAGATCAAAGGAAGCTTACATGTCAAAAGGGCATGTAAGCTTTTTTGCGCTTTCAAGTACGAAAGTACGATTGACGGGGATAAACTGTTACATTAACATAAAAAATGCGCGTGACAATGTGCAATAAATCAGAAGGAGAAAAGTTATGAAAAGAAAGAGACTCACGGGTTGGAAACGTATGGCGGCATTTGCGATGGCGCTTACGCTGACGGTCGGAGATTGGACATCAGCAGGTGCTGCTGGATTGCCGCAGACAGATGTACAGACAGTAACAGAGGCTGTGATACAGGAAGAAGATGCGATGGAAGCAGCTTTAGCAACAGAACAGACAGAGATAGAAAGCGAAACGGACAGTGAGTCTGCAGAAAATGACAGCGGGCAGACAGAGAACAGCGAGGCATCGGAAATTCCAGAAACATCAGAGGCATCAGAAACTGAGAAAACTGTAGAAGAGACAGAAAACGTGAATGATACGGAGGCTGTTGATGATACCGAAGTGATGGAAACAGAGACGGAAGAAGAATCGGAAGAAGAAATAGAAGAAGAGACCGAAGAAGAGACTGAAGAGGAAGAACTCGCTGCAATTGATAAACCGTCAAAGGTAATCAATGTAAGAGGAAAAGATGACGGAAGTATTATAACAACAGCGTCTGGCCGGCAGTTGAGATATGCTTATGTGAATCGGTTCCAGAACGGAGTGATTGCAGCAGGTACGACAGACGAAATTGCAGGTTTTAAGATTACAAAAAGGAGCAATTTCTGGGATAAGACCGTAGGATTATACAAGTATGAAAATAACTATTATGGTCAGTGCAGCGGTACGGATATTGATGGATTTGTAAACCTGTATAATAAGGCAGAAGCCATACTGAAAGGCAACACAGATAAATATCAAGATGCATATGGAATGTATAGAGTCAATGGTAAGACGTATAGAGCATTGCGGTCATGTGATGCGACAGGGTATCATTATGTGACAGAAGGTGATGAAATTACAGAAATTACTGTAAGTGATTCATCGGAAAATGCCAAAAAGCGGATAGATGAGTATGCAGTAAAAAATGATACACAGGTTCTTTATTATAGTTATAATGGACATTTTTATAAGCAATTAACGTATGAATCGGTATATGATTCAGCATCGAAAAAATATAAATATGTTGTATATGCAAATGCTTATGAAGAGATTTCTTTTGAAAAAACTTATGTAAAAATAAGCTGGAATCCGGTTAATAATGATACGGCCACAATGAAAAATAAAGCCGGAGACATGATGAAGGTTGGATATGAAGTGGTCTGCGATGGAAATACCAAGGTCTATAATATGCCGGGATTATTTTTGGATGCGTCAGACGGAACCGTACATGAGATGATAACATCAGATGCAGCAAGACTGCCATATGTCATATTGAATTCAGGACAGCAGGTCAGCGTAAAAGTCCGTGCTGTATATTATCATGAAGTGACAAGTAACAAACAGGAGGTATATTGGAACTGGAATGATAATAGCCAATATATTATAGAATCGAAACAGACGAAATATGTGGTGGACATGTATGGTAAATGGTCGGACACCTATACTTATAAAAAATTACTCTTTAAAGAAGTTATCACCGGTAACCGGTACAAAAGTTTCTGAAAAGGGAAAAGAGATGTCAGTTACCTGGAATGCACAAAACGGAGTGGATAGCTATCGTGTGTATTACCTGCGAAGCAGCAAACCGTTAAATATTACGAATATAGAGAGCTTTTTACAGTTTTACAATAAGAGGGGAACGCTGTACGATGCTTATGTAAATGCAAAAGGAGAAAACGATTCCTATGAAACGGATTCAGAGTATGCATCAGATCCGTATTGTAATATTACAATAGATTCAGGACTGCCATATTTTTATTGTTCCGTCAGACTGGAATCTGCGGAAGAAGGATATTTTTCAGATGGAAGTTATTCAGATGTCATAACCGCAACGGCCAGCATTAATGGAAACATACCGACAGTAAAAAATCTCAAAATAGAAAAGACGTACAATGGAGATGACTGGCAGCTTTCATGGACGCCAATCGATGCGGATGTAGTCATTTATGTTTTTGAAGAAGGAAAGAAGCCGGCGCATTATAATTATGAGCTTTTGAACGCTTATGGTTACTATACGGATGGTCAGGGACAGCAGAAAAAACTTTATTTAAAAGATGCACTTACGGAGCTTGAAAGTAAGGAAATAAGCAGTTATGTACGTTCTTACAAAGTGAAGGGAATCGATGGATCATACAGTGCAATCTCTTTAAAACCGGGCGTAAAATATACATTTGTTGCGCATACCTATGATGCAGGCAGTTCTCTTTATAACATACAAAAGAAGCCGGTGTTTACCGTAAATAAGGAAATAAAAGTAACAGATGCTCAAAAAAATCAAACGTATAAAAATATATCTGTTGGCATGACTTATTATACGGCAATGAGTCCTGCTTCGAATATGGTAAGCTATACGGATAAGGTATCCGTACCGCGTGTATATACAAAGGCGGGAAAAAACAGTATAAAGTTATCTTTTACCAGAGGAAGCTATACCGGATATGAGATTTATCGTCTTTCAGGTAAAAAATATAAGAAAATAGCAACGACCACAGACTATGTCTATACAGATCAGAATTTAAAGGCAGGCACAAAATACTCCTACAAGGTACGCTCTTATTATTATGATCCGGACAGAAAAACGAAAAGTTACAGTATATATAAAAATTTTACTGTAAGTACCAGCCGTGTAAATAACATTGTATTAAAGGTGGCTAAGAACTCAAAAAAATACAGTGAAACTGACCTGGACAAAAGTAGGTTCTGCAACAAAATATGAGATTTACAGAACTTCTGAGAGTGACAAAGGATATCACAGAAATTTCAGGATGGATCAATTCGGGCAAACAGTGCCGTAACAGTAGAAAATACAAAGTATGAACTGGTGAAAACGATCACAAACGCAAAAACGACAACATACACGGACAAAAAGTTAAAATTCGGTGAGAGTTACACCTATCTGATCTGTGCATATTATAAAGACGGAAAAACATTAAAATACATTACCGCGTCGACCAGAGTTAAAATGCAGCTCGAGGAGCCGCGAAATCTCGTCCTTACCAATAAAGGCAAAAATGTAAGCGTTAAATGGGATGCGGACAAGTACGCTGCAGGCTATCAGATCCGATACATGGTATATGATAAATATGGTGAGGAAAAAACAGTTGCAGAAAAATATGTAACGGTAAAGAAAAATAAATACACCATTAAAGGATTATCGAGCGGAGAATACGTCAATGTATCGGTAAGGGCTTATAATTCCAAAAAAGAATACAGTGGATGGTCATCGTCAAAAGAATCTACATCACTTGCAGCAGTAAAATCCATCAAAGCTGTTTATGATACGAAAAAGAATGCAGTAAAGATTACCTGGAAAAAGGTAAAAGGTGCGAAATATTATAAAGTCGTCCGTTCTGTATATACGCCGTTATGTAATACGGACGAAAAACTTTATGCAGCAACAGGTAACCTGATCGCAAAAGATTCCAATGATGAGAGAGGATATTACAGTGAGGTTCACTATCGGGAATATTATGGCGAAGACGGATCCATTACAGGCACGGCGGCATATGACAGGGCACGGTTGAAAAAAGGTGTGAAATATTATTATATGGTCAGTGCATATGGGGAAAAAGGAACAAGAATTGCCTCTTATATGACCTCGGAATATGGTACACAGGTTGCTTCCGGTAAGCCGGCAGTCATTATATATGGTGTCAAAGTTGCTGCAAAAGTAAAAAATAACAAAAAAGGAACGGTTACCGTTTCTTACAATAAGGTAACAGGTGCCAAAACTTATCAGATTTACCGTGCAGAAAAAAAGAACGGTAAGTATACTCTGATTGGAACCACAAAGAAGACATCTTTTGCAGATAAAAAAGCAAAGAAGAAAAAAACATATTATTACAAAGTGGTTGTAAATGGCAGGAATGAATTACTTGCAGACTTTACAATCAGGAGTTCGGCAGTGAAAATTAAAGTAAAAAATAATTCTGCAATAATATAAAAACCGGAAGAAGCGGATTGCTTTTTCCGGTTTTTGTCATAGAAAGTAAGTTGCTTTTTACAGATAAAGTAAGTATACTGATAAACAATAAAAAGAGATGGAGAAGGAATATGCCGAAGGAAAACAACAGTATTTTTTGTCAGGAATGTGGTTACGAATCATCAAAGTGGATGGGACAGTGTCCTGCATGTAAGGAATGGAATACATTTGTTGAGGAGATGATCGATAAAAAAAGTGCAGCAAAAGGCGGCAGGGTAGCGGCAAAAGCGGCAGAGGCGAAGAACGTTCCGCTCTCACAGATCGAGATGACACAGGACAAACGCATGTCGACGGATATGAAAGAGCTTGACCGTGTACTTGGCGGCGGAATCGTACAGGGATCTTTAGTGTTAGTGGGCGGTGATCCGGGAATCGGTAAATCAACACTGCTTTTGCAGGTATGCCGGAATTTATCGGAGAAAGGTGTGCGCGTATTATATATATCCGGAGAGGAATCCCTGCAGCAGATCAAAATAAGGGCAGAACGTATCGGAACCTTTGGCGATTCGCTGACACTTTTATGTGAAACGAACTTAGACACGATAAAAACGGTGATTGACCGGGAAAAACCGCAGATCGTGATCATAGATTCCATACAGACCATGTATAACGAAGAAGTTTCCTCTGCACCGGGCAGCGTATCACAGGTGCGGGAATCCACAGGGGTATTTATGCAGATTGCAAAGGGGATGGGAATTTCCATCTTTATTGTCGGTCATGTGACGAAAGAGGGCGTGGTTGCGGGTCCGAGAGTTTTAGAACACATGGTGGATACGGTACTCTATTTTGAGGGGGACAGGCATGCGGCATACCGTATACTGCGCGGTGTCAAAAACAGGTTCGGCTCAACGAATGAGATTGGCGTGTTTGAGATGAGACAGAACGGACTGATGGAAGTGGAAAATCCTTCGGAATACATGCTGAGCGGGAAACCGGAAGGTGCATCCGGTTCGGTTGTTGCGTGTTCTATGGAAGGAACCAGACCGATTCTGGTGGAAGTACAGGCGTTAGTCTGCCACAGTAATTTTGGAATCCCGCGGAGAACGGCTGCAGGCACCGATTTTAACAGGGTAAATCTTCTGATGGCAGTACTTGAAAAAAGGCTGGGATTAAAACTTGGAGACTGTGACGCTTATGTGAATATCGCGGGCGGCGTAAAAATGAATGAGCCAGCGATCGACCTTGGCATTGTGCTTGCCATTATATCCAGTTACCGTGAAAACCCGATCAATGAGAAGACGATCTGTTTCGGAGAAGTGGGCTTAAGCGGAGAAGTGCGTGCCGTCAGTATGGCAGAGCAGCGTGTGACAGAAGCAAAAAAACTTGGATTTGATGAATGCATTCTGCCACAGGTCAGCCTGGATTCCATGAAGGACAGTGGATCTGTGCCAAAGGGAATCCGCCTGACTGGTGTGAGGTCAGTGAAAGATGCGATGGATGCGATATTGAAATAAAATACGGTGGAAATATATCTTTTCTGGAAAGATGAACTGAAACAGTAAAATTCACTTTGCGAAAGTATACATAAGAAAGTGAAATTTTTTGGAAAAAAATAGGTTGACAAAATAATACCCAGATGGTAACATAGTCAAGCTGACCGCGGGACATGACATGATCTGACAGCGGACAACAAAAAAGTTGTTGACAAACAGAACAACACATGATAAGATATCAGAGTTGTCGTGTTTGAGATAACAGATCGGACAAAACCGATTGAAAGAAAAAGTTTCAAAAAATGAAAAAAGTTCTTGACAAAACAGACTTGATAAGATATAATAAACAAGCTGTCGCCGAGAACGACAACAAAACAAAGAACCTTGATAACTGAACAGTGAAATAACCTTGAAAGATTCAATGAATTTCAGGGTGTTGTGAATAACAACACACGAACGTTTCTATAAAGAAACAACCTTAAAACAGTAAATCAGATAGATATCTGATTAAGCCAGTTTATAACTGGACAGGAAAACTTTTTAACATGAGAGTTTGATCCTGGCTCAGGATGAACGCTGGCGGCGTGCTTAACACATGCAAGTCGAACGAAGCACTTTATTTGATTTCTTCGGAATGAAGATTTTGTGACTGAGTGGCGGACGGGTGAGTAACGCGTGGGTAACCTGCCTCATACAGGGGGATAACAGTTGGAAACGACTGCTAATACCGCATAAGCGCACAGGGTCGCATGACCTGGTGTGAAAAACTCCGGTGGTATGAGATGGACCCGCGTCTGATTAGCCAGTTGGTGGGGTAACGGCCTACCAAAGCGACGATCAGTAGCCGACCTGAGAGGGTGACCGGCCACATTGGGACTGAGACACGGCCCAAACTCCTACGGGAGGCAGCAGTGGGGAATATTGCACAATGGGGGAAACCCTGATGCAGCGACGCCGC
>ENA-OQHF01000970-OQHF01000970.1-human-gut-metagenome-genome-assembly--contig:-NODE-970-length-16411-cov-5.773643_pt1 | contig 16411 bp, 15 predicted proteins | sample MGYA00242559_ERZ504709 | MGnify/ENA primary metagenome ERZ504709 (study PRJEB26092, sample SAMD00036203) | human gut metagenome | host: Homo sapiens | study: EMG produced TPA metagenomics assembly of... | reverse complement strand
AATTGATCTTACATACCGGCGGTTTCGCCTGCGGGGCAATTTTTACCAGGTCAAGCCCTGCCTCCTGAGCTTTGAACATTGCTTCTTTCGCGGACATGATTCCAAGCTGTTCTCCGTCCGAACCGATTAAGCGTACCTCTTTGTCTCTGATCTGTTCGTTAATCATTAAATTGCTAATTGTAGTGCACCTCCATACCTGTTAGATAGATTCTAATGACTTCTCGTCGCCCTCATTTACATAAAAAAAGCGTGGACAAAATCCACACTCCGCTATCACACTGCTGATATCTTTTCTTCTTAATCTGCGGAACAATCTCCTTATTCCTGTCAACCTTAAATATCAGCCTTCTTTGTGCAATATAAACCCAAGCCGCTAAACTAAATGCGCTGAGGTGAGAGTGGAACTCTGCTTTGTTTTCTTACGTACTTGTATAAGATACCATGTTCAGTCTGCTATGTCAAGTACTTTTTACATTTTCTTTATTTTTTTAGATCTCATGTTACTGTTCACACACCACTATTCCGCGAGGTGTTTTGGCATGAATATGCCAAAATCCCGAGACATACAAGCCAAAATTCCATTGCCGCAGGCAATCTGGAATAAATTTTGGCTACGTTACTGTGAACGGAGTGAACAGTAACGATCTCATGTATATTTTCTCTCAAACTGCACATCCTATCTCCGAAGCTTATTCAATGTAACTGTTCAGTACTCTTGCACTACAGCAGTATTGAATAGTTATCTCAGATTTTTTCAGGAGGGTAACTCTATGACAATTCTTAAATGTTCAGCAATGACCTGTGTTTACAACAAAGAACAGCTCTGTTCAAAGGGTGATATTGACGTGACAGGCGAAAATGCTACTTCTGCAAATGAGACAAGCTGCGGCAGTTTCCGAGAGAGAACCGGCAGTTCCATGAAAGACAGCTATACAGATGACTGTGGCTGCGACAAAATCCAGATCGACTGCAAAGCCCATAACTGTACCTATAATGATAACTGCAAATGTACAGCATCCTCCATTCAGGTAGACGGCTCTAATGCACATGCATCTTCCGATACAAGATGTGACACCTTCCAGTGCCATTGTGGCGCATAATATCAACACCATGGCAACAGGATTTTCACCCGTATATCAGGGATAATGAACTTCCCTGATCTGGTCAAAAAAAGAGACATGTCCATCTATATGGAATATGTCTCTTTTGTCTGTCTGTAAATTATTTCACTGCAAAACAGATAATCCTATCTGTTTCTTAAGAAATCCGGAATCTGGATATCCTTCTTCTGAACAGTGCTTGACGGAGTCTTAGATGCTCCAAATGGTGTGGCATTCATAGTTGGAAGGCTGAAGCTAGGCATGTTCATACCGCTTCCAGCTGCAGTTCCGGCTGTTGCTGTACCTGTCGTTGCTGTGGAAGAAGGTCTTCTTGCACCAAAGGAAGAAGCTGTGCTTCTTTTTCCGAAAGGGGTCTGCTGAAGGTTATCATCATTCAGACCTGTTGCGATCACTGTGATTCTGCAGTAGTCAGCAACTGTATCATCATACATGGCACCAAAGATGATGTTTGCTTCCTCACCTGTAAGCTCCTGTACATAGCTTGCGGCATCATTGGCATCCATAAGAGAAATATCTCCGGAAATATTAATGATAACATGTGTAGCACCTTTGATGGTTGTCTCAAGAAGTGGAGAAGATACGGCCTGCTGTACAGCTTCCATAGCTTTGTCGTCTCCTCTTGCTTCACCGATACCGATATGGGCAATTCCCTTGTCTGTCATTACAGTCTGAACGTCTGCAAAGTCAAGGTTAATCAGAGCCGGCAGATTGATCAGGTCTGTAATGCCCTGTACTGCCTGCTGCAGAACTTCATCAGCCTTCTTCAGAGCTTCCGGCATGGTTGTTCTGCGATCTACAACTTCCAGTAATTTATCATTCGGGATAACGATTAATGTATCCACTGCTTTCTTCAGATTCTCAATGCCTGCAAGTGCATTATTCATACGAGTTCTTGCTTCAAAACGGAAAGGTTTTGTAACAACGCCAACTGTAAGGATACCCATTTCTTTCGCTGCTGCTGCGATAACAGGTGCAGCTCCGGTTCCGGTTCCGCCTCCCATACCACAGGTAACGAATACCATATCCGCACCTTCCATTAACTGTTTTACTTCTTCAATGCTCTCCTCTGCTGCTTTCTGTCCAACCTCAGGCTGGGCTCCTGCACCAAGACCTTTGGTAATCTTCTCGCCAATCTGAAGTACAGTTGGAGCTTTGCACAGAGTTAAAGCCTGCTTATCAGTATTAACACCTACAAACTCTACTCCGCCGATGGCCTCTTCCACCATTCTGTTTACTGCATTATTTCCGGCTCCACCTACACCGATCACTATGATCTTGGCAGATGATTCAGCCTCGTTTGACATAATCTCTAACAACGTACTTCCTCCTTTATTTATACCTGATATCCTTTTCAGTGATTTATATCAAAGTTACATATAGATATATCATATATTTTTTTTGGAAATTAATCAACCATTAATTTTGTTTTTTTATACTTTTTTCACTCTTTTTCGGCAATTCCGGTAAATATGTTGTATCAGTGTACGGAGCCTTCTCTGATCTCAAAGTTTCCATATACTATCAATATCCCTCAGAATCATCCCCCTGATAATCACTGTTATCTTCTGTATAATCACCATATCCATCTGAATCATCTGAGTTTCCGTCGTCATATGATGAATCACTTTCTCCATCTTCTGAAGTTTCAGAACTCTGGTCATCTGCGGAACTTTCATCTCCTGAACCGTCTCCCGACTCATCAGATGCCGCATCCAGAGATTCCTGTGTAGGCTTCGGTCCCACATAATTACCGGATTCGTCATACTCACCTGCTCCGGTATAATCCCCTTCCTCATCATAACCGCCATTCCAGTTCTCAATTGCTTCCTCAAGAGCGGTCTTCGGTTTTGCACCTACATAATTACCATCCTCGTCATACTCGCCGTCTCCGGTATAATTGCCATCTTCATCATAACCGCCATTCCAGTTCTCAGCAGTAACTTCTTCCTGTTCCAGTTCTTCTTCAAAGGTATTGGACTCCGTAGCCACACTCTCCATATGAAGAATACCTTTTTTTCCCTGGATTTTGGGCAGAATCGCTATCACTCGGTTCATCTTCTCTTCCAGATCAGCATCTTTTCCAAGCTGAACAGTTATATCCCCATAGATGAGGCTGATAGAATAGCTGCTGTCAAACTGGATATGATCGGGGATCATATCATTTTTCTGAAAGATTGTAGACAATGCTACAGCTGTATTCAGTACAGTATCTCCTTTAATATCCAGTTTCTCGTCCATCACAATGCTGTTCACCTGAATTCCGTCAAAATACGGAACCGTCTCATCTCTGTTCTGAGAACCCTCCACAAAAATGCCATTTCTGTCAAAATAAATGTAACTGTCAAGATATCGGATGCATCCGACTGTTTTTTTCTCTTTTACGCTGATACAAATGGTATTTCGGTTCAGCTGGGTAACTTTAAATGCATCTACATATGCAATGTCCTCTGTATTTGTAGTGCTGTAGAGCAGTGGTGCAAGGACCGAATTGGAAGCCATCGGTCCCCGAAGCACCATATTCTTTACTTCTTCGTCTGTATAATGGGAAGTTCCCCTCACCTCAACAGTGTCTACTTTATAATAGGAAAAAAATACTATCACAGCGACCATAACTCCGGCGCCTATCATACCTGCCAGCATCTTCTTCGTCCTTTTGCTCATAGGAGGTCTTTTCCCATAATTACTTTCTCTCATAAATCCTCAAATCCTCTGTCCCCGGCTGCCATATTCTGCAGCCCAAAGTCCGTAAATCTTCACAGATATGCTCATAGCCCCTGCTGATAAACCCGGCTCCTGTAACACAGGTTTCTCCCTCTGCCATAAGTGCGGCAATGAGCAGGGCTGCACCACCTCTGAGATCTCCTGCCTGTACCTGTGTTCCCTTAAGAGTTTTTCCCCCTCTTATGATTGCCTGGTTTCCGCTTACGGAAATATCTGCGCCCATTTTTTTCATCTGAAAAGCACTGCCAAATCTCCGGTCAAAAATATTTTCCCGTATGGTACTCTGTCCCTGCGCACCTGTCAGCACTGCCATCAACGGAGCCTGCAGATCTGTGGGAAAACCCGGATAAATTTCTGTTTCTACTAAAACAGCCGGTCTGACAGCATTCTTTCCATTGACCTCTAGTGTACCACCATTTACTTGATATTGTCCACCTATTTTCCGATATACTTCCATAAACGACCGCAACTCCTCCACAGGTACATCATGAAGAATAATCTTACTTCTTGCTGCCGCAGCCGCACACAGATAGGTACCTGCAACAATACGATCCGGAGGAATACGGTAGTCTCCGCCTTTCAGTTCATCCACTCCTCTGATCGTAATTTCACCGGTTTCTTCTCCTTCTATCAGTGCTCCCATTGTTTTCAGATATCTGCAGAGCCAGAAAACCTCCGGTTCTTTCGCACAATTATAAAGATGTGTTACACCCTTTGCAAGAACTGCTGCCAGTATTGCCTGTTGAGCAGCTCCCACACTCGATTTCGGAAACACAATATCCTGCCCTTCAAATCTGACACATTCTCCATCCAGGCCTGATGCATTTTCCCGGACATCCGCGCCAAGTGCTCTCAGTGCCATAAGATGGAGATCTATTGGTCTTTTCCCGATCGTACATCCGCCCGGATACCCTATCCTGCATTTTCTGTTTCTTGCAAGCACCGCACCTGCCAGAATGATCGAAGAACGCATTCTGCCTGTATAGACTGCAGGAATTTCTGTTCCGTCTGCGCAGGAACAATCCAGATAAAGATCATGATCGTCCCACCAGGTCACTGCACCAAGACTTTTCAAAATCTCTTCCATACAGAAAACATCTGAAATTCTGGGGCATCCCCTCAGAATGCTTAGTCCTCTGTGCATCAGAGATGCGGCTATCATTGGAAGTGCTGCATTTTTAGATCCCTGTATAAAAATCTCTCCGCTGAGAGAAGCTTTACCTGTCACATGGATTTCATCCAACCTTTGCTCCAAAGAGTCTCTTACTTTACAGTTTATGGCTTTTTCTATTATATGTTACGTCATTCTGAAACCTGTAATTCAATTTATCCTGTCACATTTCCCAACATTCATCGCAAGTCCCATTTCCCCAAGAAGAAACACTGCCGAAGTTCCTCCATAGCTGATAAAAGGCAGCGTAATGCCTGTATTGGGGATTGTATTGGTCACCACTGCAATATTCAAAATAACCTGAAGAGCCAGATGCCCCATAATCCCGCAACAGATAAGAGCTCCGGCCAGATCTTTTGCATGCATGGCAGTCACACCCAGCCGCCACAGAAGCATTGCAAACAGAAAAATCAGAAAGATAGCTCCGGCTGCTCCCATTTCCTCACATATAATCGAAAAAATCATATCATTCTGCGCTTCCGGAACAAATCCAAGTTTCTGCAGACTGTTTCCAAATCCTCTGCCGAATATTCCGCCACTGCCGATGGCATACAGTCCCTGGATCGTCTGAAATCCTTTTTCATATTTCTCCGGATTTCTCCAGATTGCAAGACGTTCCAGACGATAACTCTCTGCAGCAAGAAAAACAGCTATGAAACCTGCACCTGCGCTGCCAAGCCCGATAAATTCCAGATATCCCGGATTGGATACAAAAATCAGAATTCCACCGATACCCAGAATAATGATCGCTGTACTCAGATTATTTGAACCTACAAGACCAATGATCGGCAGCAGGGTCAATATTGTCCTGCACATAAATCCAAAGCCCCTGGTTGCTTTTTTTGTACGCTCGATCTGCCATGCAAGAAAAAGGATTACAGCAACTTTCGCAAACTCTGAAGGCTGAAAAGATAAAGGTCCAAGATTCAGCCATCTTTTTGAGCCGTTGATCTCCTGACCTACAAAAAGTACTGCGCCGGACAAAAACATTGAAATCAGATATGCCACTGGTCCCAGCCTCAGAAAAAAATGATAATCAATGGAAGAAACCATATACATTACTCCCATACCCAATGCTGTGGCAAATAACTGTTTCTTAAAATAACAGGCAGAGTCGCCGAAACGTACTCTGCCATTATATTCACTGGAGCTGAATAATACTGCCAGGCCAAAAATCACAAGCAGTACTATCAGTACCAGCATCGTCATATCTGTTTTTGATAAATCTGTCGCTCTTTTTCGCGCCATCTGTTTCTCCGCAAAATTATCTATAGCCGGTCACTGCAGCTTCGTCTTTCTCTGCCGGACAGCTATAATTCTTACTTATAGATATTCTACAGATTTCTTACATATTCCTTGAACATATCTCCACGCTGTTCATAGTTATCAAACTGTCCCCAGCTTGCACATGCGGGAGAAAGCAAAACAGCATCTCCAGGCTGTGCTTTCTCCTCACATACCTTTACTGCCTCTTTCAGATCTTCGCAGAGGATGATGTCATGGAAACCATGTTTCTCAGCAGCTTCTTTGATTTTCTCCTTTGTCTGACCGATCAGCACCAGATAACGTACCTTTCCGTCAAATGCCTCAATCCATTCATCATAACCGGACTGTTTATCATAACCGCCGCCGATCAGAAGTGTCGGACGGTTCATTGCCTGGATTCCTTTAATTGCCGCATCTGGGTTAGTTCCTTTGGAATCATTATAATATACAACGCCTTTTTTCTCTGTCACATATTCGATTCTGTGTGCAACAGCTGTAAATTCACAGATGCTCTTACGGATGCTGTCCAAGGATACTCCATCGTAGTAAGCCATTGCAACTGCGGCCATAACATTCTCAAAATTGTGTTTTCCAAGAAGCTTCAGATCTTCTGTCTTAACTACTTCGATTTCTTTTTCTCCGTCCTTCAGGATGATTTTATTTCCATCCAGATAAATTCCCTCATCCAGTTTACGTCCGCTGGAGAAAAATACCACTCGTGGAGTCAGATGTTTTCCAAACTCACGCAGAACCTCATCTTCATAATTCAGCACGCATACATCTTCTGTGCCCTGATTCTCAGTGATCAGTTCTTTCACACGTATATACTCTTCCATTGTATGATGACGGTTCAGATGGTCCTCTGTAATATTCAGGATTGCAGATACCTTTGGTGCAAACTCATCAATCGTTTCCAGCTGAAAACTGCTGATTTCTGCAACAGTTACAGAGTTTTGCTTCATCTCCAGTGCTTTGGAAGTATATGGGGTTCCGATATTGCCGACTACAAAAACAGACTCACGTGCATCCTGCATAATTTTTCCAAGAAGTGCTGTTGTAGTAGTTTTTCCGTTTGTTCCTGTGATGGCAAGCACTTCACCGTCACCTACTCTGTATGCCAGTTCCACCTCTCCCCATACCGGAAGCCCCTGCTCATAAAAACTCTTTACAAGTGGAAGATCTGTCGGCACTCCGGGGCTTAAAACTACCAGATCAAGACTGTCCTGTACTTCTTTCGGAAGTTCTCCTGCATATACATTGACCGGATATGTCCCATCTGTTTTATGTACAACTGCGTCTTTATCTGTTTCGGCATTTCCGTCATAGATAACCGGAAATGCTCCTACCTTTGCCAGAAGGTCAGATGCTCCGATTCCGCTTTTTCCGGAACCGAATACAAGTACCTTTTTTCCCTGTAATTCCATAATAATTTTCCTCCCTTTTATCAGCATAACGCTGAAATCTGCTTAGCCAAAATCTTACAGTGCCAGCAGTGCGACCATACACATAACCGCTGTAATAACTGAGAATACCGCAACTACACGTGTTTCAGACCATCCGCATAACTCAAAATGATGATGGATCGGTGCCATCTTAAAAATACGCTTTCCATGTGTTGCCTTGAAATAAGTTACCTGAATGATAACGGAAAGTACTTCTATCAGATAGATCAGACCCACGATCAGGATAAATAACGGCATCTGCATCACATAAGCCGTACCTGCAACAAAACCACCCAGTGCCAGAGAACCTGTGTCTCCCATAAACACTTTTGCCGGATATACATTAAATAGCAAAATCCCATCAGACCTCCCACAACTGCACCTGTGATCGGCTCGATCCCCGATTTCATTCCAATAGAAACTACTGTAAAAATACTGCAACGATCAGAGTCACACTGGAAGCAAGACCATCCAGACCATCCGTAAAATTAACTCCATTCACAGTACCGATCACAGCAAAGAAAAGAACCGGAACTGCCAACCATCCAAGATTCAGGAAATGTCCGCTCCAGAATGGGATTCTCATAGTCAGTGAGATATCTGTATACTTAACAATATAAAATACAAAAATCGCAGTCAGAACTACCTGAAGTAAAAATTTCTGCCATGGCAGCAGTCCGTCTGAGCGTTTCAGCACAACCTTCAGATAATCATCCAGAAATCCGATAATTCCAAATCCAAGAGTCAGGAACAGTACCGGAATGATCTTCGGATAATCCCCTACATAAAATAATGCAGTTATCGCTGTGGCGATCAGAAAGATCACTCCACCCATTGTAGGTGTTCCTGCTTTCTTTAAATGGGACTGTACACCCTCTGTTCTTTCTGTCTGGCCCATCTTCAGTCTCCGAAGAAAAGGAATGATGACCGGTCCTAATACAACGCTGATTGCAAAAGAAATCAGCACAGGGATTACAACTTGAAATTCCATCTTACACCTCGTTCATTCTTTCGTTTTTTCCTGAAAGTTTTTTACTTTCAGATTTCTTTTAGTATAAGGCTTTTTTGCTTATTTATCAACCCTGCCTGCGGAATTTCCCTAATTGCCTTCTGCAGAAAAATCAGAAACATCACTTTTTTCAATTCCAAGATATGGCAGGATATTCTCAAAAAATACCACGTATCACAGGTGCAGCTACTGTCCCTCCATAATAGATTCCTTTCGGATCATGAATAATACACAGTCCCAGTATCTGCGGATCTTCTGCAGGTGCAAATCCCAAAAAAGAGGAAATATAACGATTTGCACTTCTTGGCAGTGTCTGAGAAGTGGCAGTTTTCCCACCGATGGCATATCCTTCAACTTTTTGCACTTTTTTCCGGAGCCCTGAGATACTACTGTTTCCAGGATTTCTCTTATTTCCTTCGAAGTCTCTTCAGAGACAATTCCTTCCTTTACCGGAAAAATCAGTTTCTCACCCTCTGTTCTGTCAGGATTTAACACTGCGACTCCAAAATGCGGTGTCACCCGTCTGCCTCCGTTTATAAGTGAACTTACTGTTGCAGCCAGCTGAACAGGCGTAATCTGAAAAGACTGTCCAAAAGAAACCGTTGCCAGTTCCACTTCTCCCATATTTTTCTTCTGATGCATAATAGTTCCTGCCTCTCCCGGAAGATCTGTCCCGGTTTTATCCAGAAGTCCAAACTGTCTGAAATACTTATAATAACGTTCTATCCCAAGGCGAAGCCCCACCTCTATAAACACAGGGTTACAGGAATTCTGTGCACCTTCCACAAAATTCTGGGATCCATGTCCTGTTCTTTTTGCACAGTGGATTCTGCGATCCTCCACCACTTTATATCCGGGACAATAAAAACGGTCCCCAGGTGAAACAACACCAGCCTCCAGTCCGGCTGCCATGGTGATGATTTTAAATGTGGAGCCCGGTTCATAAGTATCATTCAGGCAGGGATTTCTCCACATCTGATTCAGTAATTCCTGCTTTCTTTCTGTATTTGTTTTTCCTGATGCTGTCTGCACTGCCAGTTCACTTTGTTTATTGTGATCTTCCGACGGTATTGTTATCCCGGATTCATTTAACTGCATATTCAGATCATCTGTCAGGGTAAAAGGATCATTCAGGTCAAATTCCGGCACATTGATACATGCATATATTTCGCCGTTCTGTGGATTCATCAGCAGGATAGATACACGTTCTGCCTGCTTTTCCTCCATTACTTTCAAAGCTGACTGCTGCGCAAATTCCTGAATATTTACATCAAGGCTGATCATCAGGCTTTTCCCCTCTATCGGTTTTTCCCTTGTCTCACCCAATTTATCAATTTCCACACCCCTGGCATCTGTTGTTGTCAGGATTTTACCCGGCTGTCCCCTCAGGATTTCTTCATATTTCACTTCCAGACCGATAATTCCCTGATTATCGCCTCCCGTAAAGCCAATGACTTTTGAAGCCAGACTTCCACATGGATAGTAACGCTTATAATCCTCATCAACTTTCACCCCTGCCAGACTGCACTCTCTTATCTCATCACCTGTACTTTTTTCCACATTTGTCTTTACTATTTCTATGGAAGAGATTTTCTCCACTCTTTTTCTCACTTCTGCCTCATCTATTTTCAGTTTTTCAGACAGCAGGGCGATTACTTTTTCAGGTTCTTTAATCTGACTGTGGATCACAGAGATTGTACATACCGTCCTGTTTGATGCCAGAACTTCTCCCCTTGCATCCAGAATCTCCCCTCTGGCCGCTTTGATCTCTCTCTCCTCTTTCGTGAAGTTCTTTTGCTTTCTTATAATAATAGTCTGATCTGAAACACATAAGATATACCAGTCTTCCGATAAGGCCTGTCATCAATTAAAATACAGCAGAGTAATACCACCCATATTTTTCTCTTGTGAAACGTCATATTTTTTTTCATAAAAAAAGCTCCGCAGAGATTGTCATAACAATATATGACCATTCTCTGCGGAGCTATAACTATACGTTTTTATTCCAGACCTGCTTCTTCATTGGTAATACCGTCTGTCTCTTCGTTATTATCCTCAGTCGTCTCAGCTTCATCATCCTCCAGAGGTGCAGGTGCATCAGGATTGGATACTGCATCTCCTGAAGAATCTGCATCCGTACTTCCCGAAGCACTGACAAGATTTGTAGACATCTTATAATTGCCTTCCTCATCCAATATGTGATCTCCATTGGCATCCAGCAGATATCCGTTTTCATCAATCCGGTTTCCATCCCAGTCTATCAGATTGCCATCTGCATCCACCAGATTACCGTCACTGTCAAGTTCGCTGTCCGATATGGAAGTACTCTTTAAATGTCCCTTAAACCCTTCCCACAATTCTGTCTCCGGCACTGTTCCATCTTCAGATTCATCCGGCACTACATTCAGATACGGAAGAAGCTCCGAAAGGATTCCCTGTGCAATATACTGCGGATAAGTACTGTTTGCCTGATCCTCTACATTCGGTTCATCTACAACTACATAAATTACCACAGCCGGGTCATCTACAGGAGCAAATCCAATAAAAGAAACCAGATATTTTCCGTTTCCTCGCGGGTATTTCTCCGCTGTACCTGTTTTACCGCCTGAACTGTAACCCTGCACTTTGGAATGACGGCTGGTACCCTGCTGTACACTCAATGCCATATAGCTTCTGATATCACTGGAAATCCTGGAGGAAATCGTCTGCTTCAGAAGTATCGGCGAGATTGTTTTTACAGTTCCGCCATTACTGTCAAGAACCTTTGTCACAAGATGCGGCTGATAATAATATCCGCCATTGATAACGGAACTCATCGCATTGATTTCCTGGATCATGGTACAGGTAAAACCCTGTCCAAAAGCAGAACATGCAAGTTCTGTTTCCCCCATACTATCCTTAGTATGGATAATACCTGCACCTTCATTCGGCAGGTCAATCCCTGTCCTTGTTCCGAAATTAAACAGACTCTGTGCTTTGATAAACTGAGTAGCTCCCATCTTGGCACCAATCTGCATCATTGCATCATTACAGGAGTTTGCAATTACCTCTCCCAGTGTCTCTGTGCCATGTGCACTCGGATAAACCGCACACTTGATCATAGTATCTCCAAAAGTCTGCGATCCATCGCATACAAATGTATCTGTTTCCTGTATCGCACCCTTTTCCAATGCAGAAGCCATGACGATCGGCTTTACAACAGATCCCGGCTCATAGGCATCTGTGACGCAGAAATTACTCCACATACCATTCAGAGCCTCCACTGTTTCCACATCATTCATCGCTTTGATTTCATCTTCTGTATATACAGCGGAAAGATCTCTAGGATTATTCAGATCATAACGGTCACCACCATCCATGGCAATAATCTCACCGGTGGACGGATTTTCAACAATGACACCTATATTCTTGGCCCCCATTGCCTCTTTAAATCCATTAACATATTTCTCAACAATCTGCTGTGCACCGATGTCAATGCTGGTCTGAATGCTTTTTCCATTCACCGCAGCAATAATGGTCTGCTCCACATCTGAATCATCATTGATATACCCATACTGTCTTCCGTCTACGCCTGTCAGTGTGCTGTTATAGTACCCTTCCAGTCCGATATCTGCCACATCTCTGTCCAGTGCAAAACCAATTGTATCGCATGCTGTTTCATTAAACGGGTAACTTCTCAGATAATCCTCTTCAAACCAGACGCCTTTGATATTTGCCCGTTCCTTTGCCTGCGCTTTAGTAAGACCGGAATCTTCATCCTCTGCCTTATATTTTTCAAATTCTTTCTTTTTGTCCATAGACAGCTGTTTTGTCAGTACCTGATACTGACTCTGACTGGTTCTTGAATCGGCCAAAAGAGAACGCACTATTTCTTCATCAATCCCCAGCACCTCATTTAAGGCACGTATTGTTGGCTCTACATAGTCCTCATCTGAATTTACAGTTTTACAGTCCAGGATCACATTATAAACTTTATTGCTGGTAGCCAGTATATTTCCGTTCTTGTCATAAATATCGCCTCTCTTTGCCGGCAGTACCTGGCTCTCATATTTCTGCTGTGCCTGGCTTAACACCTGTTTTTTGTATTTGCTTCCACTGGTAGCATTAATATAAGTAATTCTCAACACTAATATTACCAGAAGCAGTAACACAATTCCAAACAATATCAGCAGCTTTTCTTTCATGTTTTGATTTATTTTTCTCTGTGGTCTTCTTCGACTCTTTCTTCCCGTATTGCTCAATTAATCACCTACTTTGAATCTGGTATATCCTGATACTGTCTTACATAGCTGTTACCCGATGTAGAATAGGTTACTGTCTGATCATCTGACGGATATTTCATCCCCAGTCTCCCCAATGCAGTCTGCTTGATCTTATTCAGATCCACATTTGATGTCACCTGGCTGTAATATGCATCATTGTCTTCTTTTAAATCTGCCAGTTCTTCCTCAAGAGATGCAACTGTACTCATCTTTGCGGTAATCTCTGATTTGTAACGAAGATATTTCACAGAGCAGAATAATATCGCCACACATACAACTGCCAGAAACGCTACAAATCCCCAGTTCATTGCAGTCGCCTTCTGCCTGTTCTTCTGTGCTTCTTTACTCAACTGATGTTTCTGCCTTGGTACCTGCGCAGGACTCGCCTGCACTCTTCGGTTTCGATTGGTCTGCTGCCTTCCCGGATTCTGTCTTCCCGGCTGCCTCTTTCTCTCCGGAACTTCTGCAAGACGTCTGACCGTATTTCCGTCAACATACATTCCTCTGTTTGTTCTGGCACTGGTTCTGCTTCTTCTTGCTGTTTCACTCCTGGTCGTTCTCGCCATTTCATGCCTCTCTAATTATAATACTCTCTCAAAAATCCGAAGCTTTGCACTTTTGGAACGCGGATTCTCTTCCATCTCTGTCTCCCCCGGAAGAATCGGCTTTCTTGTGATCACTTTTCCTTTGGATTTCTTCCCGCATACGCATACAGGAAAATCTGAAGGGCAGGTACACGGATTCTCATTTTTTCTGAAAATCGTCTTTACAATTCTGTCCTCCAGAGAATGAAAAGTGATAATGCAAAGTCTTCCGCCATCATCAAGGATATCGATCATTCCATCCAGAGAATCCCGCAGCACATCGAGCTCTCTGTTAAGCTCAATACGGATTGCCTGAAAAGTTCTCTTGGCCGGATGTCCTGACTTCACCTGCATCTTCATGGGAATGGATTCTCTGATGATCTCTGTCAGTTCTCCGGTGGTTGTGATCGGTTTCACCTGTCTGGCGGCAACAATATGTTTTGCAATATTTTTTGCAAATTTATCTTCACCGTAATCACGAATAATACGGTATAATTCTTTTTCTTCATAGCCATTGACAATATCGCCGGCTGTCTGCGTCTGGCGCTGGTCCATGCGCATATCGAGCGGTGCATCTACCCTGTAGGTAAAACCGCGTTCTTCATTGTCAAGCTGATAGGAAGATACTCCAAGATCAAGGAGAATCCCGTCGACTTTATAGATGCCTCTTGCTGCCAGTTCCTGTACCATGTAACAATAATTGCTGCGAATGATCGTCGCCTGTTTATAGGGGGCTAACCTCTCACTCGCAGCAATTATCGCATCCTGGTCTTGATCTATGCCAATAAATCTCCCCTTGGCAGAAAGTTTCCTGCATACCTCACCGGCATGCCCTGCACCTCCTAAAGTACCATCCACGTAGATTCCGTCCGGTTTGATATCCAAACCTTCAATGGTCTCTTCCAGTAATACAGATTTGTGTTTAAATTCCATCTCCGTCTCCTGTCTGGATTTACTTTGCAAGATACTTCAAACGAGACCTGTCAGATTGTGATTCCCATGTCCTGCATGCTCTCTGCAATGCTGTCCATGTCATCATAATCACAGATCTCATTCCATTTTTCTTTGCTCCAAACTTCAATTCTGTTCAGATTACCTGTCAGAACCACATCTTTCTCCAGACCGGCAAATTCGCGCAGTGTCTGCGGTACAAGGATTCGTCCCTGCCTGTCCAGTTCACATGTAGTTGCTCCAGCTACAAAGAATCGTGAAAAAGTTCTGGCATTTTTATTTGTAAGTGGTAAAGATCTGAGCTTCATTTCAAAGGATTCCCATTCATCCATCGGATAAATGTAAAGACAGCCATCAAGCCCTCTTGTCAGAACAAACTCTTCCCCTAAGAGCTCCCTGAATTTAGAAGGAATGATCAGACGCCCCTTCGCGTCGATCGTGTGGTTATACTCTCCCATGAACATGTTACTCACCTACTCTCGCAAAATCTGAATCTCCCCTTCAGATTTCTCAGGTGGTAATGGACTCTGCCGTTATTCCCCACTCACCACCACTATTCACCACTTTCTACCACTTATGTGCTTATTCTAAACTATTTAGGCTGAAAAAACAAGGGGGAGAAAAAGATTTTTAAAATTTAGAACTCTGTTAACATTTATGAAACAACCTTATTTTTACGAGAAAAATGGGCTTTTATACATAAAAAGTGGGTTGAATTTCCACTTTCAACCCACTTATCTTTCAGATATATGTTTTTTTACTGTTCTTCTTTTGAATTTGTGGGAGAAGTTCCCACATCTGGCTTTACCTGTTCATCCATCTCCGGCCGGATTTCCGGTTCCGGTTTCATTTCAGAAGTCTCAGGAAACATCTGTTTTTCTTTCACTGACTCATCCAGAAATCTTTTTTTCCTCTGCCGGCGTATAGTATCTCTTTTCTGTGCCATCACTCTGCGTATGATCACTACAGGCATAAAAACAGCAAATAATATAGCGGAAATTACCAGCGAAATCCCCACTTTTGTCCCCGGAATATAAAGCTTATCTGTTCTGAGCCATTCAAAGAAAAACCTTCCCAGACCATAACCTGCCAGATAGATCATAAACAATTCGCCTTCATATTTCTTTTTTCGGCGCATGGCCATCAACAGCAGAAATAACAGCAGACACCACAGACTTTCATAAAGAAAAATCGGCTGAACTTGAATATATGAAATCCCATTTATGGTCAGCAGATTATCTCTCATTGCTCCCGAAACTTCTCCTGACCGCACAGCTGAAACCGGTATCTGCATTGCCCATGGCAGATCTGTATATTCTCCGAAAGATTCTCTGTTAAAAAAGTTACCCCAGCGCCCTATAGCCTGTCCCAGAAGTATTCCGGGACACGCAATATCGGCACTCTGCCAGAATGACGTTTTGGTAATCCTGCAAAATACCGCTGCCGCAAGAAATCCAAAGAGCAGGCCACCATATAAAGCGTAACCGCCATTTCGAAAGTCCAGTATGGCATTCAGATTTTCTTTATAAAATCCCCATGAAAAAGCCACATAAAATAATCTGGAACCTGCCACTGAAACCAGCAGGGAGATAAGCATCATATCGAGATACCTGTTCTGATCTTCCCCATTTCGTTTCGCTTCAAGTGTCACAATTCCCATTCCAAGAAGAGCACCCACAGCAATCAGTACTCCATATATGGTAAATTCCATTCCAAATATCTGAAATAGGCGTGGCACATAATCAAAGACCAGGCCAAGTCCCGGAAAACGTATCGACATTTCCATAAATCACCTGTTCATCATACATTGAATCGGAATAAGATCACATCTCCATCCTGTACAACGTATTCTTTACCTTCCATTCTTACAAGACCTTTCTCTCT
>ENA-OQHF01000969-OQHF01000969.1-human-gut-metagenome-genome-assembly--contig:-NODE-969-length-16441-cov-4.098627_pt1 | contig 16441 bp, 18 predicted proteins | sample MGYA00242559_ERZ504709 | MGnify/ENA primary metagenome ERZ504709 (study PRJEB26092, sample SAMD00036203) | human gut metagenome | host: Homo sapiens | study: EMG produced TPA metagenomics assembly of... | reverse complement strand
TGGCCTATCTCAAAAATCAGCGCCCCGTGCTGTACAACCAGATGCTGCTGAACGGTACGCTCTGGCCACATTTGCAGGATGTCCAGAAAACGGCCTGCGCGTGGCTGGAACGCACGATGAACGCTCTGTTAGACAACTACCCTGCGCCAGACAAAGCGCACGCACAGCTTCTCTGGGTGGCGCACATGAACGGGCTGAAAGCGCAGGCCGAGGAAGTGATGGTGAGGGAGATCGTGTATGCAGAATGATTCCTGATAGCATCCGAACGGTATCAAAAGCCGATATTTTAGATTTTATTCTTGATTTTTGCGGAATATTTGCAAATTTCAAAATCAAAATTTGACTTTCTGCCCAGAATAGAGTACACTAGATTCAGAAAATCATCTGGGAGGAATCGCGATGCTGCTTCAATTTTCAGTCACCAACCACCGCTCCATCAAGGACACGGCTATTATCAGCTTGAAAGCATCTACGGATAAAAGTCTGTCTGATTGCCTGATTTCGCCGGACGAGAAGAAACAGCTTGTGCCTGTGCTGGCACTGTATGGCGCAAATGCAGCCGGGAAGAGCAATGTTCTCCATGCTCTCCTGCTCATGCGGGAAATGGTCTGTGGCCGATATGCCAAGCTGCTGAAAGGTGAGTCCCTTCCGCAGGAGCCGTTTGCTTTCACTGATCAGCCCACACAGCCGACCAGCTTTGAAGCCATCTATTTTTATGGCGGCATCAAGTATGCCTATGGGTTCTCGTTTGACAAGTCCAAAGTCCTGACCGAATATCTCTATCACTGGCCGAATGGCCGGGAGGCCTTAATTTTTTCAAGAGAAAACAATGGCTATCAGTTCCGCGAGAATATTCAAGAGCAGTTCACGCTTGCTGGACGAACTGCTGAAAACCGCCTTTATCTGTCCAGCTCCAACGAGTGGAACTGCCCCCAGACCGAAAAAGCGTATCTGTGGTTCTTTGAAAAGCTGACAGGCTTTATGGGAACCGAAATGCGGCTGGATGCTACATTGTCTGCCATTCGGCAGGGCGGCTCTGAAAAGAGCCGTATCCTGCATGAAATGCTGTATGCAGACCTCGGTATCAAGGACATCCGCATTACAGGCTCCAAGGAAGAACCTATCATTTCCGCACTGCACACCCTCGATGCCGAAGATGGCACTTCTAAGGGTTTCTGGCTCCCGTTGGGGCAGGAATCCGTTGGAACACAGCGTTTCTTCTCTCGCATCGGTATGTGGCTTGCGGCTTTGGAATCCGGCTCTGTTTTGGTAGTAGACGAGATAGAATCCAGTATGCACCCGCTGCTGACAAGGCATCTGATCGAGATGGTGCAGGATGCCGCTATCAATACAAACCATGCACAACTCATCTTCACCACGCACGATACCGGACTTCTCGACCTGACGTTGCTGCGGCGCGATCAGATCTGGTTTGCAGAGAAGAACGAAAAGACCATGCAGACCGATATTTACGCTCTGACCGAGTTTTCTCCCCGGAAAGGTGAGAACATCGCCAAAGGCTATTTACAAGGTCGGTATGGGGCGATTCCTCACATGAAGAAAGAATTATTAAGGAGCGTATAAATATGGCTTACCTGAAGCTGATGTTCGACGAGCGGGAAATCGCCCATCTGAGCGAAGATGGACAGTATCTCTGCGCCAATGAGGGCGTGCTACAGTACGACCTGCCTTTGAACCTCTTTATTGGAAACAGCCGCAAGGTGCCGCTGATCGATGTAGTCGTCTGGGCAAAGAAACGCATTTTTCCCCGGAATCGGATGGACTGCAAAGAGATTCTGGAGATGATGGGCCTGCCTAATTACAACGCATGGGAAATTGTAAAGCGCACCAATGCCTGCCTGATGGAAGATCCTTTCTGGCTGCGCTTCAGCGAAGATGAGACTTTTGAGGATACAACCCGCGGCAGGGCAAGAAGGATTATGGCTGAATATCAGAAGTCGGCTGATACCAACTAATATCATTTGTATTAGTTCCATGGCAAAGCCTACTGGCCGTACATACTTGTCCTTCTTGGGCATCCGGCTTTTTTCAGAGCAGAATCCCTTAATCACCCTGCTTTTCCCTTAAAATGCGGCCAATTTTAAGGGAAAGCACATTGAGTAAGGGCTGAATCAGCTTTACTTGCTTGACTTTTTGGTTGGTTGCCAGTATATTGATATTAGTTGATATCAATTTATATCAGTCGCGAGGTGATCGGAATGGATGGGGCAAAATTCGCAAAAATGCTTTCTGACAAGCATCTGTTTGAGTTGGATCGGATGGAGTATAAGTATTCCGTTTCCAGTGTCAATGAATTTACAGAGCTACTCCGTCAGAACTTCGCTCAGTCTTTGCCGTTAGTCGATTTTTCCAGTGATGAACTGTTCTATCTGGCCCAATCTGGCTCGGATTCCACCAACGGCATGAAGCAGCTTCTTTCTGCTCCTGCAAGCAATCAGTCCTTTGGGTTGCAGGCCATGACTGAGGAGATCCATGCAACCTTCCAGATTGAAAGCATTCATTCCTCACGCAACAGCATCCGGCATATCCTGAATGGCTATGCCCCGCGCAATGAAGAAGAATCCCGAATCTATGGCATGAAGCGTGGTTTGGACTTCATTGCCGACCGCCAGAATACGATCCAGAAGAAAATTTGCATCAGCTGTACCAAATCAGCACCGGCGACTATCTGCCGGATGAAGACCGTCTGTTGCCGGACCATTTCTACCGCCACGATGTTGTCTATGTTGTAGACGGCGAAGAAAGCCGGGAGGGACTTCCGGCGCAACAGCTCCCGGATGCCATGAAACGACTGGTCGATTTCGCCAATGCTAAAGACGGCATCAACGAACTGCACAAGGCGGCGATCCTGCACTTTGCCTTTGCATACTATCACCCCTATTTTGATGGCAATGGCCGCACCGCACGGCTGCTCCACCTTTGGTATCTTGTCCAGCAGGGTTATCCTGCGGCACTGTTTACGCCGTTTTCCCGGTATATTGCTGAGAGCAAGGCAGCTTACTACAAGGCCTATGACCGTGTCGAAAAGAATGCTCTCATCTCCGGCTACACGGACGTGACACCGTTCCTGTCCTATTTCTGCAACGAAGTCTATAACCGTCTGCAAGTGGATGCGGCACCGCCGCAGGCTGATCTTCAGGTATACCAGACCGCTCTTGCAGAAGGAAAGATCACCGAGAAAGAACGCTTGCTCTGGGAGTATGTTCTGTCTGCCTACGGAACAGAGGAGTTCACTATCAAGCAGCTGGAGAAGGACTTCCGCAATGCCGCCTATGCCACGATCCGGACGTTCGTAATGAAGTTCCACGAGATGGAGCTTTTGGTAGCAAGAAAAACTGGGAATCGGGTGTTTTATAAAGTCAAGTAAGAAAAAGCCAAGTTTTTACGCGTCAGTAGCACGTCAAATTCTTGGCTTTTGTCTTATCATCGCTATTTTCAAGAGCTTGTTGTCAACCGAGGTTCAAACTTCTCAAACTAAATCTCAAACTAAATCTCAAACTTCTCAAACTAAAACTCCATACAGCATACCGCCTGCTTCCAGTAGGTTTTACCAGACCTTCTTTTTTCATTTTTTGGAGGATATTAGATAACTTTCTGGATTTTTGTTCTGTGCTCAAATGTCCTGGCAATGCACCCACATCCAAAACTTCCAATAATTCGTGCTGTGTGGTGGGGGCATTTTTCAAAGCCTCCAAGATTAATTGTCTACAGATATTTTCATCCACCCCTTTGTTATGAACATATTCCGCCTTTTTCCCAACCATACTTGCAACTTTAAAGGACACATATATATTGGGATATCTTCCCTCAACAAGTCCTCTCTTTTTTAATCGTACGGCTTGTTCTTTTGTGATTTGAACGTGCTTTTGAATTTTATCCAGTAAAAAAACTGTTTCCAAATCAAGGCTTTCATTGTTCTTGTATAAAAGTTGTGTGTATTTTTCATCCAATATTTTGCCGTAAACAGTAACAGCAACTTGATTCACATTGGATAAATTATAATCCGGCAATGGGAAAAATTTTTCTTTTTGAATTCGATACACCTTTTTTATGCCACTAGTAGCAGTATCAATCATATGAAACTTAACCATTGCATCAGCTAAAAGTTGGTTACGATAAAAAGGTGGATTGTATGTTGGCTGTAGCACAGCTTCAACTGTTTGTGGAAGAAATGATCCAGGATTTGTAATCACAATGCTGTCTTCACATTCATTCACATAAATTCGCTCGCCTGATTGATAATAGGAATGTGCAATACAATTGTTTAAAAGTTCTCGAAGCATCCATGTATCATACTGTTCCGTTTCCATCGGGAACAAACTTTGTTGATTTGGCATATATCTATACGTCAAATTTCTAATTCTAGAAAAGACTCTGTCTGTAACTGTAATAAATGGAATTCCGAACAGTTCATAATCTTTTATATCTCCATTTGCAGCTATTAACCGCCACATCATATGCGGGGCTCGTTCAAATAAAACATCTCGATCTTCTTTACCCAATAAAAGCATTGCTGCATTGGTTATTTGACCATTTATAATTAGTTTTATCTTTGACAGAAAGTCAAAATCGGACAGTGAATCTATTTCCTCATTAATGTGAGGACGGTTCATTTTTTCTTTATATTTTATTCTTGCAAAATTGATTGCCCGTGGATCCAAATCATTGATTGTCGCGCCTACCAAAATTTGACGAGACCAATCTCTCCGTTCTTGATGGCGAATTATATCAATTTTATATTGTTGAAGCGGAATCAAACTTTCGCCGCTACGCGCATAATATCGTGTTTTCCATTCTGTTGGTATACCAGCAACAGCTGCCGGTATTTTAAACATCAGCACTCGACATTTTTTCCCTTGATATATCGGTTCCAGCTCAATAATGTCCAAAAAAGACATTGCATCTGTTGTGGATTTTGAAATTTCATACTTGAACTTTTCAAGGAGAGAAGGATCACCTTTTTTAAAAGATGTTCCAACAGGATGCTTCGTGTGTTCCTCGCTGACGCCTAACACAAACCATCCGTATTGTTGGTTTTTCAGATTGGCTTCATTACTGATTGCAGAAAAAGTACTGTCCTATTTTGTCTTCCGAATATCCTCCCTTTGCTTCTTTGAATTCTACAAATTTCTGTTTTCCCCAGCGTTCCATCAAGACATTTAAAAGTTCATAATATTCTGCCTGTTGGAAACTCTCATCGTAATCAAAAACAGCCATAAAATCTCCCAAATCTCAAATAAAGCCCTGCATTGGTGCAATTTTAATCTTTTCAACTTGTTCAAAACTTCTTCCATGCTCATCCATCATCCAGAAGTTGCTGAATCGCCTTGTCGATTTCTTCTTTCTGGGCTTTCCTCAACGCTTCAGCATCCTGTCGGGACTTTTTCTGTTCCAATGCTGCAATGTCCTTGTCAAGCGCTTTCAGCGCAGTCTTCTTCTCTTTGAGCTGCACCTTCAGCCCATCAACGTCAGCCTCCAGTGCTGTAATATCTGCTTCCAAGGTGTTTTTCTCTGAGATTTTTTTCTCCAGTTCAGCGGCATAATCAATGATGACCACCGGAGTTTTCACTTTATTCTTGCTTCCTTTGGGTCTTGGCATAATAACTGTCCTCCTTATCAGCTGTCTTTTCTGTGATGCATTTCCAATCTTGCTTTGAGTATACTTTCCAATTCTTCCAATGTTTTATCACGTTTTTCCGGACGCAACTGGCATTCCCAGACAACTATCACATTCCAGCCTGCATCTTCAAGTTGCTTTTTCTTCCTGGCATCCCGTTCAATATTGGTTTCTATCTTATGATGCCAGAATTCCGCATTGTTTTTGGGCCAGATAAAATATCTGCACCCATCATGCCCATGCCAGAAACATCCATTCACGAATATAACTGTTCTGTACTTCGGTAACACAACATCCGGGCTTCCCGGAAGTTTTTTGTCATTTTTCCGGTAACGGAATCCCTTTGAAAATAAGTATTTTCTTACAATCTCTTCCGGCTTCGTGTCCTTGCCATGTATGCAGGACATATTATAGCTCCGGACAGCTTTACTGTGAACATCCATCGTCTTTATCCATCAGCTTATCAATCTGGAGAATCTGCCAGAAAACGCCTTCCAGCAATTTCACGGGAATGCTGTTTCCTGCCATCCGGATTATCTTATCTCTTGAAAATAATTGGTCACCTTTATGGAATGCGACATTATTGTTTTTCAACTTCCAATAATCCATATCTTTGAATCCCATAAACAGCATACATTCACGGGGAGTCAGGTATCTGAACTTTCCTTTTCCTTCAATTCCGCTGTCAAAATACAGATTGCCAGAGTTCGGGTTCCGGTCCTGCTTGGTAGTGATTGTTCGGATTGTATCAATTTCCGGATTGATGATATTTCCTTCCAGAACAATCTGCGGATTATCTTCCCAGATTTTCCTTCTGGATACAGTATCGTTGGGAGTGCACTCCACTGCCTCCTCAAACCAGATCGGATTCCGATAGTCATTCCGGAGCAGATCACGGATTTTTATTGCTTTATAGTGCCCGGATGTATAGAAATCGTTCACGACATCCTCCGGACTGCTTTTTCTTGCAAAATAATCTTCCGTCAGCGATTTTTTTGTTTTCATCGTCTCCGACATATACACTGATCATCAGAAGGCGGGGGCGGTTCTGGGGGAGACCAAAAGACGAAGCATTCAGCTGGTAGTATTTGCTGACGTACCCCAACTTGCTCAGATCACCGATCCATGTTTCAAAATTTTTCTTGTGGCGCTGGGAGAGAAGTGTCGGGACATTCTCCATCAGCAGAAACCGGGGCAGCGTTTTTCCGGCGTCCTTCATCTCTGTAAGTACTCTTCCTACCTGCCACAGCAAGCTGGATCGGCTGCCCGAATCCTTGTCTATCCCTTTGTTATAGCCATGAAATGCACCGACGTTGGAAAGATCCTGACAGGGGAAAGAATAGGTGAGAATATCTATTCCGTCCGGCATTTCCTTTCCTTCCAGAGCACTTATATCGACAAAGTTATGATTTCGCCTGATGCTGGTATAGATGTATCGCAGGGATTCCACTGAATATGTACGCAGAGCTTCATATTCCAGTGGTGCCTTTCCTGAATTGCTGAATGTATAGTGGCTCATTTTTTTAAGGAGTTCATCCTTGGACATCCGCGCAATATCTGCCGGAATGTCTGTTCCCCCATGAATCATATCATAGGCTACGATTGCATGGACATCCCACTCGCTTGTTCCGACTGTATTTATCTTAACGCCAAGATTTTTCAGGGCAGCTGCCTGACTTCCGATGCCACTGAACAATTCAACAATATTATACGTTTTCTCCATTTGTGACTGATATTCCTTCCGACTCCAGTTTTTCCTTGATAGAAAGCACCGACCTGATCATGTTCATTGTCTTGTACGGCACCTTCCCTGAAGCGGAGACAGGAATATTTCCCGTCGATGAAAGCTGCACGACTTGCTTTAACAACGTCTGTTCCTGATAGGACAGCATCGAACGCCTGATACCAGCATCCATCAATTTGCTCCAATATCCAGGACCCAACGCAACCACACCCATCACAACCTTGAGGTCATTGGATTCCTTGGCTTCTTTTTTCGCAGAAGTTTCTTCCTCCTTGATAAGCGATACAGGAACCAGCTCGTCCATAAAGGCTGCTGAAGGGGTATATGTTTTATCGGCCTTATAATCTTCCCATGTAGATTCTTTTTTACAGTATTCCGTGACAATCATACCATGGCTGTCGCAAATGAAGTCATTGGTCTGCTTGGTCACAATTTCAATTTCATGCATGAATGCAGGCGACAATGCCTGTTTCTGCCAGATTGCATTCCAGTTCAGCGAATATCCATCCGGAATCTTGCTGAGGATCTTTGCAATCGTATAGGGTACAATATTGAGCTTATAGCCGCCCACTTTGTACCAAAAGCCCGTCGGACGTTTTTCGCTGTCCTTATGACTTTCAAGGTAGTTATCAACAGCCCGGAAAATAATCGCTGCGCAGATTCCTTTTTTGAAGTAGAATTCATTGAAGGAATCATTGTTCCCACGGTATTCCTTGCTGATGTCATTTCCGAATTCCTTCATGACCCAGTTCTTGCCTTTGGAAACGATGTGTGGCTTGCAGGCAACCGTTGTCAGGTACATACCCAGCTGCTCTTTTGTGATGACCTGATCCTTCGGGAATTTTTTCTGGAAACGCCTCAGTTCATCGCCGCGAAGTTTCACCTGTTCCTGCTGGTATTTCTTACGGGATCGCTCATAATACCAGCCTGTCGGGATCGTATATCTCGCCGGAGGTGCAAGGCACTTCTTCGACATCTTTTCCATCCAGATATGGAACGGGTCATTGGAGAACAGATCCGCTGCCGTGACCTTATTCTGGCTGTTGGCATAGCGGGCAATTGCCTGCACCATCTCGTCATAGAAGCGGACACCGTCCTCGTTTTCCGTTTCCCGGTCCTCGATCACAGTCAGCTTCATCGGGACATAAATGCCTTCCAGCTCAACGTTGGTCTTTTTCAGAACAGCATCCGCCAGCGTTGCGGTCGTCTGTCCGCCGTTGATGATCTGGAAATCCACTATCTTTGTAATCAGATTCTGTCCATTGATATTCTCAACTTCCACGCCCTTTGCGGTTGTTGCTATTCCATTATTATAGGTAAAGAACTTTGTTGCATCGTTGTTTATTGTTCTTTTTATACCATTGTTGACACTCTTGCTTCCACTGGTTCCCAGAAAGGCACGGACATTGCCTTCCAGTACCTTACTTCCGTAGGCAATGTATATCTCGGCCAGAAGTTTTCCCGGAATGATTGCAATATAGGCTTCATACCCAAGGTTCTCACCAATGTCGCCCTTTATGCACGGAATACCATGAACTCCGACTTCAGAAAAATCCTTCGGGATATCAATGACAACCGGCTCATTGCTGTTTGTCATTTCCATTTCATAGAAAGTTCCGGATACCACAGGTTGATTTCCAGCGGTTTACCGTTAAAGTCTGCTTTCTTGATCTTTTTGGTTGTGCGGGTTTTCTTTGCGGCTCCCTTTTTCTTCCGGATCGTTGTTTCCAGAAGATTGGCATCCAGCAAGGCTGTGTCCAGTTCCTTATTAGTAAGAACATAGAACTTGATTTTCAGAATCAGCTGCGGGTCGTCGATATTGCAGGTCATCCGCTTGCGGAACATCCTTGCAACCCGGAGGATGTCATCCGAATCATCGAAGTAGTCCTCCATCCGGCCATTGCAGACCTCATCCAGAAAATAATACAATCTCCAATACAATTCGTCAACCCTGCTTCTGGTGAGGTTGGCGGCATTTTCTGAATCCTGAAAGTCACTGATGAACAGGATCAGACTGTGATCCGTTTCATCAAAACAGTAACCATCTGCACGCATCAGGCGATTTCCGCGCCCTCTCTTGTCGCCCATACCAAAGCGGACAGGATCATTAACCTCATCATAGTCAACCAGAAGGCTCAATGTCCTGTTCAGGAATTCATCCTCCGTATCCGTCCCGTTGATGGCCGAATCGTTGCGCAGAGATTCCAGAAATTCCTTTTTATACGCCTGATAGTCCATTATACGGCCTCTTGATCTTTCAGTTTGTACTGCTCAATTTTCTGAAGCAGAATTTCATACGATGCCTTGCAGATTGCCTCTGGCAGCAACTCATGCGTCAATCTCGGAAAACCGTTTGTCACACGATACCGGTTGCAGCTTCTTATCTCATAGATAAAGTCATCGTAGTAGTCATTGTACACATATCCCTGAAGGGCAACCTTTGCCATAAAATCATTCCGGTCTTCATCCGATGCAAAAAGGCTTCTTGTCTCCAGAATCAGCTTGTTGAGATTCACACCATTGTAAGCGGCACTCATCTTTTCCAGAAAGAAAACCACAAGTTCTCCGTCCGTGCTGCTTTCAAGCTGCTCGATGGAGGATATCTTCACTGCTGGTATCCCACGGTGAATGGTTTTCACCTCATACCACGAATCTCCATAGGAAAAGTCCTTATGCGTGAGTTCCTGCCCGCTCCAGCTCTTCAGCGCATTTTCCAGCCCGATCTGCTCTGCCAGTTTCCCACGCAGGAACAGGATTTCTCCGATCAGCCCCATGATTTCGGGTTCTGTAAGGAATACATGTTTGGAACCCACAAATAATTTCTTCCACTGGAAGAAACGGTTGACAATGGTCTGATATCCTTGCCCCTTGTCGCTGATGCCACGCGATTGCTCTATCAGGTCATCGCAAAATTTGAAGAACAATCCTTTTATCTCTTCATCGCACAAGGAAAAACGGATTGTACTGTATTTTTCATTCTTGTACTGATTCACATCAATAGCCGATGTACCCGTCACTTTTCGGGCTGTGAACCTTGCCCGGAGTTCGATGGCTTTTCGCCCTTTTTCGTCCAGACCAATGTACAATTCCAACGGATGCTGATTGTCCACTCTCGAAAAATATCCGGGTCTCAGAAAAGCCGCAAAACGTTCCTCTATGACGCCTGCCATTATTCTTCCCTTCCTTCCGCAAGAATCTCTTCCCGGTCAAACCAGTTATAGACACGATTAGCCTTATACCGGGTAGATGTAAGTCCTGCTTCTTTATCATTGCGCGGCAGTCCCAATGCCAAGCCGACTGCCGGAGTATCGCCCATTGCAGAGTGGAAAGCGTCCCGTTGCTTCGTCTGGTTTTCATCAGCCACATCAACATCAATTAAATAGATAAGTAAGAGCGGCTTTCGGTCTTCTACAAACCGGAACCATGTATCAGACGGATATACTCTGGTTTCATCAAAAGGCATTCCTTTTTCTTTTTCATAAAATTGTCTGAAGGAAGACTTAGCATTTTCAACGATTTCCTTAGCTGTTTTCCCATTAAAATCAATAATTCCTGTCAAGCCATCTCCGGGACCGCCCAATTTTCCTCTCCTGCCAATGCTCAATCTATCAAGTTCACTATCAATAACGCAGGTTTTTCGCTCAACACAGGCAATTTTTTGTCCGCAGACATTCACCGCTTTGTCCAAATTCCCGCCATCCATAAACGCAACATCAAATACATCAATGGAGGAATCTGCGCAACTGCTCAGAAAGTCCGAAATCTGTTTCGGGTCAAAATCTGAACTATATCGGGACATCTGTAGGCTGTCCAGAAACTCAACAATCAGCTCTTTCGGTACGTCCTGAAGCATATACCGACCTTTTTTGCCAGACGGAGTCATCCTGCGCTCAAAAGGATATCCTTTGGCCAGACATTCTGCAACAAGGTTTGTCACCGCCTTGAAGTTGTTTTTCTGTGCTGCCACATTGAATCGGAGATATGGAGTTTCGACAATGCTTCCGAAATAACTTGTTACTTCAAATTCATCTGTAGCATTACGCATTTTGTTGTACGCCGTGATATTGAGTTCTGTCGAGTTGTTGCGTACCCGGATACCGAAATCACGTGGCTTCTGTCCCAAATCCCGCATCCGGAACATATCATCTTTCAGCTTTTCCGTTGCATCAGCAATTTCTGCATACCATTCCGCAGATGCCTTATGAGTCCATATACGAAACAAATCCTCGTATCCACGCCGATATCCAAACCAACGCCCCATTTGCATCAGAACATCATAGGTACAGGTATTCCGATAGAAATAGCTGATTATTAATCCTTCGAGCGTCAATCCACGGGACAATGCCAAACCACCGATTGCAATAACCCGGAGTGACTCGTTTTTGGGATATTCAAGTTTTTCCGACGATTTGGAACTGTTTACCACTTTTATCTGGATTTTCTCCATCGCATCGAAAAGTGCTGCTGCAACTTCATTTCATGTAAATCCGCATTTTTCATACTGCGTCTGCCAGACCTTATAAATCCGGTTCAGCACCGGGTCTTTCATGGACAGTTCAAAGTCACTGCAAAGATTATACTTCAGCGACCGGTATGCTTCCGCATGAATCTTCTCGACGACTTCCTTGATATACTTCTGAACTTTGACAAACCGGGAGATGTTGATCAGCATAGACCGATGCTCTCTTTGATCACCCCGCAGATCTCGGATTGCATTCGCCAGATAAAAGGCATAGATGGCATCTGTCATGCTTTCCGGGAGTTTGCCTTTCCAGTCCTTTTTGTGCTTGAAATAGAAAGAATAGCCGTCTTCTTCTTCCCGGCCTGCATCCGTTATATAAACCAATTGCGAATGGAATTCTGCGTCCTTCGGAAAAATTCTTGTTGGTCCGATGTAGTTGCTGGGTGTCGGAAGCGCCACAATGAAATCTTCCGGGAAAAGGTCATGCGTTTCCATTTTCTCCGTCGTTTCCGGATCGATGAAAACGTTGGCAAACGGCGTGGCCGTGAACCCGACATAGTTGGACTTTGTGAACACATCAGCCAGCTTCCGGATCAGCTTATTGATCTTGGTCGGATCCTCTTTGTCAGAACTTGTATTGATGGATGCGTTGTCCGCCTCATCGTCGATCATCAGCATCGGCATATCAATCTTGTGTGTCCGCGGATCTGCATTCAGGTCAATCAGCCATTTCGTCAGCTTGGTGAGCGTTGTGGTGTTCTTCTTGATGACAAAGACAACTGCATCCTTATCTGCGCCAAGCGACACCGCTATTTTATCCGAGTTCCCACGGAAATCACTTGCACGGGAGGTCAAGGCCATTGCATGAATCGGCTTGTTGTCGAGACCCACGCCAACGCGCTTTCCTCCGGTGGTATTGGCCGACATATCAATGCCGATAAATCCTTCTTCCACACGCTCCTGTGTCTGTTGCCGCAAGGATTCAATTGTGCCGGTCAGCAGAATGAATACTTTGTAGCCTGCATCTGCTGCTTTGCAGATGAAGCCGATATAGGTCGAGGTCTTGCCAGACTGCACGTCACCGATAATCAGGCCACGTTTCAGAACCGGCTTTCCGTAGTCAGCCTTCGGGTCCAGAATATAATTCATCAGTTTCTGATCCAGCGTATCATTACCGAGCGTGCTGACCACATTCGGGCTGAAATGCTTTTCATCAATCAGATAATTCTTGTACCGTGTCCAGAAGTTCTGCTGTATTTCCGCTTTCCTGTCGTCATACCAGTTGGTCTGTTCGTAATCTGCCAGAATACTTTCACCAGGATGTGCCTGTATCTAGTATTTATAAGCGACGTCCCGTTTGACTGCTGCAATCTCATCATCGCTGTAAGGCACACCACTGATAAACAGCGATTTCTGGATGAGATCTTCCACAACACTTTCATCCAGCGCATTATCCACACGTTTCATCTGTATCAGCTTATCAACCATGCTTGTCAGCATAGCGACCTTCTCAATATCGAGTCCCATTTCATGCCTCCTTGAGTTTCTCCTCCAGCTCCGGATATTTGCAGAACGGTTCGGACTGGAGCAAGCGTCCGATCACGGCATTGCGATCAGCTGCGCCCATATCCATGGACATCTTTATCAGAATTCTGGCCTTGCTCTCAATTTCAGCAACCCGTTCATCATCCACAGTATCATCAACGCGGTTCTGCGACTTGTCAATATAAATCTGCTGATAGGGAACCGAATTCTCGATTTCGTCCAGCACCATATCCAGTCGGTTCCATGTTTCATCATCCACTTTTTCTTTCAGAAGGTCAAAAATCCGGGAATTCCGGTTGATCCTGTATACGAACTGGTTATCCCGTTCTTTTATGCGGTCCCAGATGTAGTCAACCTTTTCATCCACTTTCTCAACCCGTCCGCGATAGGTCTGTGCCTTCACTGCAAGATCCATTGCTTCGTCAACAGCTTTCGTCAGGCGGTTGCGGATAATCGCCGGAATTGTGGCATGCTGCTTCTTGATATCAATTCCCCAGATGTCATCCAGTGAATTCGGAATATCAACCTTGATCCGGGCATACTTTGTCAGTTCATCCCGATGTCTGCCAAACCATGTTCCCCAGATTATCAACCGTTTGTTCCGATAAATATAAAATCCCTGCTTTGCCCGATAATTTTCAATCCCACCAGACAATCTCTTATCTTCTGCACTCAGGTCTTTCTGGAAGGGCAGAACAAATGGCTGAACGCTTACAATCTGTTCCTTTCCGTCAGAATCCTTGATTGGAATTTCAATTTTTCTGCGGACATTCGTTTTTCTGTGATTTTCAAGGAAAGGGTCCAATCCTGTCAGTTTATAATTGTTTACCATGATCGTCAGTGGATTCCGGCCCTCACCATTCAGATACCGATGGAAAATCAAGGACAGATACTCTGCTGTTGCGTTCTGGTGTTTTCCGAGTTCTGCGTAAACATTTCCACTCGACTTCTCAATAAGATCAAAATTCTCCCAAAGAACAATCGTTCCGCTTTCTTTGTCGCTCAGGAAGTCAACATATCGGATTTCCGCAATCTGCTCCTTTGAGCAGTCAACCATATACCAATCTTTCTTTTCCTCAATGATGTCCAGATCCCATATATAGGCCGAAAGTTTACCGTCCTTTTTGCTCGCAACAGTCAACCGGCGGCACTGAGACAGAGAAGCTGCTTTCATTCCGAGCCCGAATCTTCCAAGATCATCCTCAGAACGATTGGCGGATTTCAGCTGGCTGCCATATTTCATAGCATCCAGCAGTTCTTTCTTATTCATTCCGATACCATCATCGCAGACAGCAACGCAGCAGTCGGATGGGTCTATCGGAAATCGCAGCACGATGTTCCGGGCCTGTGCACTGACACTGTTGTCCACAATATCCGCAATCGCTGCCTCAAAGGAATATCCCATCGCACGCATGGAATTCATCAGGACATCCGCAGTCGGTTTGTTCGCTTTCAGTTTTGCCATGATTCCTCATCTTCTTTCTGCTAAGGACAAGTAGTGCTTCGACAACTTATGATTTATTATATCAAAGTATACTCTCTGCCGCGTTCGCAGGCAATGCGTTTTGACTTAAAACACCAATCTCATTGTCTTTCCTGTATCTTTTCACAAAAAATCCAGTTTGCATTTGTTGATTGCTCTAGCATCTGCAAGCAGTGCCTCTGTATATACAAAGGCTCAAACACGCATGGCATTGCAAATTTGCCGTGCGTATTCTGCTTGTTGGGATGCAATCCCAATCCCTGCGAACATCACGGAACCGTGATGGCTGCGCACTCCTGTGGAGTGCTGAAAGAGCGTTTTGCAGAAACGCGAAGCCTGCATCGGCACGATGCAGAACAACAGGTTTGGGCTGTGCCCAACAAGCTCTTGCAAGGCAAGGGGCTTTGTATATACAAAGACATTGCTTGCAAGAGAGCTTCGGCGTACCAGAATGGTACCACGAAGCACTGCTTGCAGAAGCTATTGCATCCATCTGAATTGTCAATTCCGCTCGCAGCTGTTATACTGGGCTTATCAAAGTTTTTTCGGGAGGACGCCGCAGTGACCGCACAGACAATGCAAATCGGAGATAGATCCTGCCGTATTTACGGCGCAGACTGCGCCGAATATCTTCTGCTTCAGATGACGGATGAACACGAATTGCAGCGCATGGACGGCGAGGTTGCCGCTATTGCACAGAGTGCGCACCACTTTCTGTTTGCGGCCGTACCCGTGGCAAACTGGAACGATGCCCTTTCTCCGTGGGAAGCCCCTGCTGTGTGGGGAACGCAAGGGTTTGGCGGCAATGCTATGGACACCCTGCGCTTTCTGATGGAACAGGTCATCCCCACGCTGAAGCGGCAGTTTTATCTCCCGGAAAACATCAAAATCATTCTGGGCGGCTATTCACTGGCCGGGCTGTTTGCGTTGTGGGCATCCACCCAGACTGATCTGTTCTATGGTGTCGCCGCCGCATCCCCCTCTGTTTGGTTTCCGGGCTGGATGGAGTTTGAACAGCAGCACCCGATACAGGCACAGCACATTTATCTGAGCCTTGGCGACAAGGAAGAGCGCACGAAAAACGCTGTCATGGCTGCGGTGGGGGATAATATCCGCACCCTGCACAGTCGGCTTGCAGAGCGTGGCGCAGACTGCACCCTTGAATGGAACAGCGGCGGGCATTTCAAAGACGCCGACCTACGCACTGCGAAAGCCTTTCGGTGGGTGATGGAGGAACACGCATGACCATTTTGATCGATGCAGATGGCTGTCCGGTTGTCGATTTGACATTGCAGATTGCAAAGCAGTTCGGCGTTCCTGTCATCATCCTGTGCGACACCTCGCACCAGATCGAACGTGAGGGTGCACAGACGATGGTATTCGACAAGGGTATCGACAGCGTAGACTTTGCGCTGGTCAACCGGGTCAAACCGGGGGATGTGGTCGTAACACAGGACTACGGGCTGGCGAGTATGTGCCTTGCCAAGTGCGCCCGGGTGCTGAACCAGAATGGTCTGGAATACACCGCCGACAACATAGACGCTCTCATGCTGCGGCTGGTATGAAAAC
>ENA-OQHF01000967-OQHF01000967.1-human-gut-metagenome-genome-assembly--contig:-NODE-967-length-16449-cov-3.876915_pt1 | contig 16449 bp, 18 predicted proteins | sample MGYA00242559_ERZ504709 | MGnify/ENA primary metagenome ERZ504709 (study PRJEB26092, sample SAMD00036203) | human gut metagenome | host: Homo sapiens | study: EMG produced TPA metagenomics assembly of... | reverse complement strand
CAGCGAGCATTGACAAAAATCGCGCGCAAGTTTATTGTTACATCGCAAAAAAGGCAGGAAATTCCTGCCTTTTTTCGTTTCACAGCAAAATCGGCTGAATTTGTCTTCCCTCCAGCGCCGCCTCGGCCGTCGGGATAATTTTGCGGAAGTCCGCGATCAGCGACGTGGGCTTCGCCTCGGCGTTGTCCTGCCCGAAGGGGACAAAATAGTAGTTCTTGCGGTTCAGCAGCGCCGCGATGTTCGGCGCGCTCGCGGATAAGCCGTCATTCGTCGCAATGGCAAGCACAACGGGCTTACCGTTGCGCAGGTGCCCCTTTGCCGCCATCGTCACCGCGCCGTCCGTGATGCCGTGGGCGAGCTTGGCAAGCGTGTTTCCCGTGCAGGGCGCGATGACGAGCACTTCCATCGCCCCCTGCGGGCCGAGGGGCTCGGCTTCGACGATATTGCGCACGGCCTTCCGCCCCGCCAGCGCCTCCACGCGGGTGACGAAGTCCTCCGCCGTGCCGAAGCGCGTGGAATACTTCGCCGCATTTTCCGACAAAATCGGGACGATCTCGTGCTCGCGCGCGATGTCCTCGTAGAGTTTCAGCAGCTCGGGATGGTTGCAGAACGAGCCGCAAAAGGCAAATCCGATCTTCATGCTTCCTCCTTGATGAGTCGACATAACATCTTTTTGATGGCCCGCGCCGCCGTCTCCGGCGCGACGCGCCCGGGCAGTCCCCCTGCCTTGAGATACGAAAGGCGCAGCGTTTCGACCGCGTCCATGTCAAAGCCGCTCGCGCTCGCAAGCTCGATGAGCAGGCAGTCCGGCGGCAGTTCGGCAAGGAGCGCTTCGTCCAATACTTGATGCGGCACGGTGTTGAACACCACGCGGAATTCCCCCAGCGTGCCGGAGAGGCGGTTCGTGTGCAGCGGCGCGTAGCCGAACGCGTCGATCCACGCAAGGTCCGACCGCTTGCGCGCGCTGACGCTGACCTTCGCTCCCAGCGCGCTCAGATCGTGCGCGAGCACCTTTCCGATGCGGCCAAAGCCGAGCACGAGGCATGGCGTGCCGTGCAGCGTGACGCTCGTGTGCTTCATCGCCGCCTCGATGGCCCCCTCCGCCGTCGGGATCGCGTTGCGCACGCTCAGCTCTTCCGAGGCAAAGTAGTCCGTGATCGTAAGCCCCAACGACTGCGCGAGCGTTGACGCGTCGTTTCCCACATTGCCCGCGAAAATGCGGTGCTCGCGACGCAGCGAGCGCAGCAGGCTCTCCATCGTGAGCTCTGTGCCACTCAAATAGCCGTTTTCTCCGCCGGCAGCGGCAGGACGATGATGTCCGCTTTCAGCGCGTCGCACAGCGCCAGCGGCTTGGCGCACCGGTCAGCTCCCACGAGCAGACGTCGTATCCCTCCGCAGCCATCATCTGGGCAAGCAGGCGCATGCGTGCGTCGCCGCCCAGGAATGCTATCGTCTGGTCCATCTCATTCCCCCTTTTCCATAAAGGGTATGCCGCAGCGCGTGCGCGCATGACGCAAACTATTTTTGATTTTTTGCTTGACAACTCTATTTTTATCGCTATAATAAGAATTATTCTAATTCTAATTTAGGAGAAACACATGACCAAGTACGCCCAGCAGATTCTCGATCTCGTCCTGTGCTCCACCGAGCACCCGACCGCCGAGCAGATTTTTCTGCAAATGAAGCAGGAAAATTCCAAAATCGCGCAAGCTACGGTGTATAACAACCTCAACGCGCTTGTAGCGGACGGCAAACTCATCCGCCTGTCGCAGCCCGGCGCGCCCGACCGCTACGACAACACCACGCGCCACGATCACCTGATCTGCACCCGCTGCGGCGCGCTCGCAGACTTCAAGTTCACCGACCTGACGCACAACATCGAAGCCGCGCTCGGCGCGCGCATCCAGTCCTACGACCTTCGCATTCACTATCTCTGCCCCGCCTGCCGCAAAGCGCAGGAAGAGCATTAAATTTTGAGGGAAAAAGGAGAATTTCACCATGAAGACCAACAAGTATTCCGGCACCAAAACCGAGCAGAACCTGCGCACCGCCTTCTCGGGCGAATCCGAGGCGCGCAACAAGTACACCTTCTTCGCCTCCACGGCCAAGAAAGAGGGCTATGAGCAGATCGCCGCGCTCTTCCAGAAGACCGCGGACAACGAAAAGGAGCACGCCAAGATGTGGTTCAAAGAGCTCCAGGGCATCGGCTCCACCGCCGACAATCTGCTCTCCGCCGCTGAGGGCGAAAACTACGAGTGGACCGACATGTACGATTCTTTCGCCAAGACCGCAGAGGAAGAGGGCTTTCCCGAACTGGCGCAGAAGTTCCGCCTCGTCGGCGAGATCGAGCGCCATCACGAAGAGCGCTACCGCGCGCTGCTGCGCAACGTCGAGACCGCCAAGGTCTTTGAAAAGAGCGAGGTCAAGGTCTGGGAGTGCCGCAACTGCGGCCACATCGTCGTCGGCACCAAGGCCCCCGACGTCTGCCCCACCTGCAACCACCCCCAGAGCTACTTCGAAGTCCACGCGGAGAATTATTGAGAATCGTCAACTAAACCGAGAGCCGCAGGCTGTGCCTGCGGCTCTCTTACTATTCACTTACTCCTTCGGCAGCAGGATGCAGATCGTCGTGCCCTTGCCCTCTTCGCTATGAAGCTCGACTGTACCGTGATGGTACTGCACGGCGTGCTTGACGATGGAAAGGCCGAGGCCCGTGCCGCCGCTTGCCTTCGAGTGGCTCTTGTCCACGCGGTAGAAGCGCTCGAAGATGCGGCTCTGGTGCTCCGGCGCGATGCCGATGCCCGTATCGGCCACGGAGACGAACGCCTTGCCGTCCCGCTCGCCGACGCTTACCTTCACGCTGCCACCCTCGACGTTGTACTTGATGGCGTTGTCGCAGAGGTTATAGATGACCTCGTACAAAAGCCGCCGTACGCCTCCGATGGTCTCGCTCTCGCCCTCGACGGCAATCGCGATGTTCTTCTCCGCCGCCGCGGTCTTGAGATCGTCTGCCGCCTCCTGCGAAAGCGTGAGCAGGTCGACCGTCTCGCGCGGCATTTCGTCGCCCTCGTCGAGCTGGGACAGGCGGATGATGTCGCCGATCAGCGTGACAAGGCGCTGCGCTTCTTTTCGGATGTGGCCGACGAAGCGGGGGACGTCCTCCTGCTTCACCATGCCGTTTTCCAGCAGCTCCGCGCTGCCGATGATGCCTTGCAGCGGCGTTTTGAGCTCGTGCGACACGTTCGCCGTGAATTCACGGCGCGTCTGCTCCGCTGTCTCGCGCTCGGTGATGTCGAAAGCCAGCAACACAGCGCCGACCGCCGCGCCGCTTGCGCCGATGCGGCTGACGTCAAACTGCCAGATACGGCCGCCGCGCTCCACGCGCGCCTCACTGTGCCCCTCGTCCATGGCGCGCTCGATGGCAAGGCTCATGTCGTGGCTGCGGTCGATGGTCAAAAAGTCCTGCCCGACGCAGCTCTCGTCCGTGCCGAAGAGCTTTTCCGCCGCGGGGTTGATACTCAGCACATGCTCTTTTTCATCGAGCAGCACAAGCCCTTCACGCATGCTGCTTGTGATCTGCGAAAATTCCGTCTGCTGGCGCTGAAGTTCGTCCATCTGCTCGTCGATCTGCAAGTGCTGGCGGTTGATGCGCCCGAGCAGCGGGGCGAGCTCTTCATAGGCGTCATTTTCAAGCGGATGCTCAAGGTCCAGCTTGTTGAGCGGCTGGACGATGCGGTGCGACAGGCTCTTGGCTAAAACAGAGGACAGGATCAGCGCCACGATCAGCACCACTAAAATGGGCTGCCCCATGCCGACGAGCAGCACACCCGCCGTCGCGCGGCTCATCGAAATGCGCAGCACGCTCCCGTCCGCGAGCCTTTCCGCGCAGTACATCGTCTTTTGCAGCAGCGTCGAGGAATAGCGCGTGCTCTCGCCCTCGCCGTATTCCAGCGCTTGCTTGACCTCCACGCGGTCGGCGTGATTTTCAAGGCTTTCGGCATCGGTCACGGTGTCGTAGAGCACCGTACCGTCGTTTTCGATCCACGTCAGGCGGTAGCGCTCGGAGGAGAGCTGAGAGAGATACTCCGTCCCGTTTTCCTTCACGGCGACGGCGGCAAGCTCCAGCTCGTCGCGCAGCTGCTTTTTTTCGACGCTCCCGAAGTATTCGTACAGGCAGCCCATGATGACGAGCAGGCTCGCCAGCAGCACCGTGCCCGCCACAAGCAGGATGGAGTGAAAGATCTTTTTTGTCATGCCTTGCCCTCCATCCGGTAGCCCACGCCGCGCACGGTCTCGATCTTCTCGCCGTACGCGCCGAGCTTCTGCCGCAGCGTGCGGATGTGCATGTCCACCGTGCGCGTCTCGCCGCAGTAGTCCGTGCCCCACACGTCCGCCATGAGCTGGTCGCGCGAAAACGCCGTGCCGGGATGCGAGAGGAACAGGCGCAGCAGTTCGAATTCCTTGTATGTCAGCGCGACGCTCTCTCCATCCGCCGTGACGGTGTGGCTCTCTTCGTCGAGCACCAGACCGCCGCAGCGGAACTGGGATGCCGTCTTCGTGCCACAGCGGCGCAGCACCGCCTTGACGCAGGAGACGAGCTCCATCACGCCGAACGGCTTTGTCAGATAGTAGTCTGCACCGAGGTCGAGACCGCGGATCTTGTCGTATTCCGCGCCCTTGGCCGTCGCCATGACGACAGGGATATCGGAAAGCGCCGCGTCCGCGCGCATGCGGCGCAGCAGCTCCATCCCGTCGATGCCGGGGAGCATCACATCGAGCACGACGAGTTCGGGTCTTCCCGTGCGCAGCGCCTCCCAGAACGAAGTACCGTCCTCAAAGCCCTTGGCCTCAAAGCCGGTCGATTGCAGGGCATATACCTCGATATCGCGGATACTGGCATCGTCTTCCACGCACCAGATCATACTTTACCCCTCCTTATGCTCTCCTGTCACAGAGAAAATGACCCATTCGGCGATGTTCGTCGCATGGTCGCCGATGCGCTCAAAATACTTGGCGATCATCAGCAGGTCGAGTGCGAATTCACCATCATCAGGGTCCTGCGCGATGCGCTTGATGAGGTCCTTCTTCACGCGCGCGAAATAGTCGTCCACGGTGTCGTCCTCAGCGATGACCTGATCGGCAAGCGCCGTGTCGTGCTTGACATAGGCGTCCACGCTCTCGGTCACCATCTTGATGGTCGAGCGCGCCATCTCGCGCAGGAGATTACTGTTTTCCGCACCGCGCCCGCCGAGGAACGTGATGATCTCGGCAATATCCTCGGCCTGGTCGCCGATGCGCTCCATGTCCGTGATCATCTTGAGCGCCGCCGAGATCTGGCGCAGGTCCTTTGCCACGGGCTGCTGCTGCAAAAGAAGCTTTAGGCACAGCGACTCGATCTCGCGCTCCTTGCGGTCGATCTCTTGATCGAGCGGTGCGACGCGCGCGGCCAGCTCCGCGTTGCCCTCCGTCAACGCCTGTGCCGAAAGGGCGATGACCTCCTCGCACAGCGCGCCCATCTCAATGAGCTCGCGGTTCAAAAGCGCAAGCTGTTCATCAAACCGGCTTCTCATTTAACCGAACCTCCCCGTGATGTAATCTTCTGTCCGCTTGTCCTGCGGCTGGGAGAAGAGCTTCTCCGTCTCGCCGTACTCTACGAGCTCGCCGAGCAGGAAGAACGCCGTGTGGTCGGAAATACGCACCGCCTGCTGCATGTTGTGCGTGACGATGACGATGGTGTACTTCTCCTTGAGCTCCATCGCGAGCTCTTCGATCTTCGATGTCGAAATGGGGTCGAGCGCACTTGTCGGCTCGTCCATCAGCAACACCTCGGGCTCGACCGCGAGCGCGCGGGCGATGCAAAGGCGCTGCTGCTGGCCGCCGGAGAGGCCGAGCGCGTTTTTCTCAGGCGGTCCTTGACCTCGTCCCAAATCGCCGCGCCGCACAGGGATTTTTCAACAATCTCATCGAGCTTTGCCTTATTCTTGATACCGTGCGTGCGCGGACCGTAGGCAATGTTGTCGTAAATGCTCATCGGGAAGGGGTTCGGCTTCTGGAACACCATACCCACCTGACGCCTAAGCTCGCTCACATCGACGGACGAGTCAAAAATGTCCTCGCCCTTATAGAGGACGCTGCCCGTGATCTTCACATCGGGGAGCAAATCGTTCATGCGGTCGAGCGTCTTTAAAAACGTCGACTTGCCGCAGCCACTCGGGCCGATGAGCGCCGTAATGCTTTTTTCGGGAATTTCAATGTTGATGTCCTTGAGCGCCTGATGGCTCCCGTACCACAGACACAGGTTCTCAACGGAAAGGATGTTGTTCATAGCCCTCTCCCCTCTTTCAATTTGTCTTCAAAGGCGAGGCCGTACCAGTGGCTCTCGCCGCGTTTTGCCGTTTTCTGCACGCAGTCGTCGCAGAATTCCGCCGCGTCTTTCAGGGCTTGCGGCATGCCTTTACCATTCATCAGCTCGCCGCACAGGGCGGAGACGAACACATCACCCGTGCCATGCAGCGTCTGCGGAAGGCAGGGCTTGAAAATTTCCATATACTGCCCGTTCAGCCGCGCGCAGTAGCCGATCTCCTCCCCGCGGTGGACGCCGGTGATGATGACATTTTCCACCGTGAGCGCTTTAAGAAGCGTTTCTATCGGTGCGTCCATCCCGCAGCCCGCGAGAAGCGCCGCCTCCGTGCGGTTGGGCGTGATGAGCTGTGCGCTCTCGCACAGCGCGCGCATCGCCTGCACGTACTCTTCGGTAAAGCAGCCGTACAGCGCGCCGTTGTCGCCGAGCACGGGGTCGACCACAACGATGGTATCCTCCCCCGCAAAGTCGCGGAGGAAATCTTTTGCAAAATGCATCTGCTCCACCGAGCCGAAAAAGCCCATGCAGATGCCGTCGAATTTGATTTGAAGCTGTCTCCAGTGCGCGGCAAAGGCCTTCATCTCGTCCGTCATATCGCGCATGACGTAGCTGCCGAAGCCGTCCGCCGTGTGCGTCGATAAAATGGCCGTCGGCAGCGGTACCGTCTCCACCCCGTAGGAAGAGAGGATGGGCATGGCCACGCTCAGCGAACACTTGCCGAAGCAGGAAAGGTCATTTAAGAGCGCCATGCGCTTCATGCCGCTTCCGTTGACAGATCGTATCATTGCTGTTTCCTCCTGAAGTATCGGCCGACCAGATCGGCGATGAGGTTAATGAGCATCGTCAGCAGCATCAAAATGGCCGCAATGGCGAACACCACCCCCGTATCGCTCGACTCCTTGGCGTAGAAGTACAGCGCCACCGTCAGCGTCGCGCCCGCGTTGTGCATGCCCTCAAAGAAGTTGTAGAGCATGTGCGCCGAGCCCGCCGTGAATAAGAGCGCCGCCGACTCGCCGAGGATGCGTCCGATCGACAGGATACAGCCCGTCACGATACCGTCCACGCAGCTTGGCAGCACCACCGTGCGGATGGTGCGCCATTTGCCCGCGCCCAGGCCGAACGCGCCCTCGCGGTAGCTCTGCGGTACGGTCTTGAGGCTCTCCTGCGTCGTACGCATGATGGTCGGCAGGTTCATGATCGTCAGCGTCAGCGCACCCGCAAGAAGCGACGTGCCGTTTTTGCAGAAGATCAGCATGCCAACAAGGCCGTAGATGATCGACGGGATACCGGAGAGCGTTTCCGACGCGTATTCGATGACGGAGACGAGCTTTTTGTTCGCGGCGTATTCATTTAAGTAGATGGCCGCGCCCACGCCGAGCGGCAGCACGATTAAAAGCGTCGCGATGACGATGTAGAGCGTGCTCAGGATGTCCGGCAGGATGCCGACGCGGCTGGCAAGATAGCTCGGCGCGGTGGAGAGCATCTCCCAGGTGACGTTCGGAATGCCGTTGCCCAATATATAACCAATCATACCGACTACGAGCGCACAAGTCAATACTGCGGCGACGCCCATCAGGAGCTTCATCGCCGTGATATAGGCCTTGCGGCGGGCCGAGGACTGCATTTTCAGCATCAGTTACCCTCCTTGTCGCGCTTTAAGAAGAAGTTGAGCGCCGCATTGATGAGCAGGATGAAAAGATACAGCACGAGCGCAATGGAAAACAGCGCCTGATGCTGCAAGCCGCTCGAATACGACATCTCGCTCGCGACCGCCGTGGTGAGAAAGCGGACGCTCTCAAAGATCGACGTTGGCATATTCGACACGTTGCCCGAGACCATCATGACTGCCATCGCCTCGCCGATGGCGCGCCCCACGCCGAGCACGACCGCCGCAGCAATGCCGCTCTTCGCCGCCGGGACGGAGACGCGGAAATACGTCTCGATGGGTGTCGCGCCCAGCGCGAGCGAGGCATCCTCATATTCATGCGGAACGGCCTCGAGCGCCGTGACGCTCACCTTGATGATCGACGGCAGGATCATGACGGCCAGCACGATGATGGCCGCAAACAGGCTTGCGCCATCCGGCAGGTGGAACGTCTTGCGGATGGCAGGCACGAGCACCAGCATACCGACAAGGCCGTACACGACCGACGGGATCCCCGCGAGCAGGCTGACGGCGGCCTCCAGCACGGTGCGGACCTTCTTGGGCGCGACCTTGGAGAGGTACACCGCCGTCAAAAAACCGATGGGCACGCCGAGGACGATCGCGCCTGCCGTGCCGTAAACACTCGTTAAAATAAAGGGCAGAATGCCGTACTTCGGCTCCGCCGACGTCGACGACCACACCTTGCCCGTGAGAAACGGCACAAGGCCGATCTTCTGAATGGCCGGGATGCCGGAGATGATGAGATACACCGTGATCAGCAGCACGCATCCGACCGTAATGAGGCCGAGAAGCAGAAAAATACCGTGGACGACGGCTTCAAACATTTTTTTCCTCTGCGCCATAATTGTTTCCTCTTTTTGCTGTCAGCGGGAGACGGCTCACGCCGCCTCCCGTGATGGTTCCTGTGTTCTGTTAGTTGGCTGCGACCGCACCGGCAGCGGCGATGATGCTTGCCGCGTCAGCGGACAGCGCGTATTCGAAGAAGGCCTGTGCCGCGGGGGAAAGCTCGGTGCCCTCCTTCGTGACGAGCACGAACGGACGCTGGACCACATAGCTGCCGTCCTTGACGGTCGCCTCCGTTGCTTCCACACCGCCGACTGTCAGCGCCTTGACGCTGTCGCCGACCGCGGAGAGGGAGGCATAGCCGATGGCGTCGGGGTTCTGGGACACGGTGTTGATGACGTCGCCCGTGGAGGTGAGCTCCTGACGGTACTGGCAGGCGTCCTTGGTGTCGGTGATGGACTCGAAGCCGTCACGCGTGCCGGAGCCGGCCTCACGGCCGATGAGCACGATCTCGGCGTCGTTGCCGCCGACGTCCTTCCAGTTGGTGATCTCGCCGGTGTAGATCTTGGCGATGGTGTCAATGTCGAGATCGGAGACAGGGTTCTCGGGGTTCACGACAATGGCGATGCCGTCGAGCGCGACGACGGTCTCAACAAGGCCGGAGGCCTTTTCGTCATCCTTGAGCGCGCGGCTCGAAAGGCCGATGTCGCAGCGGCCTTCGCTAACGGCCTGAATGCCGGAGCCCGAGCCGGTGGGGTTATAGGTGAACTTCACGTCCTTGTTCATGGCCATGAAGGATTCGCCAAGAGAGTTGATGACCTTTTCCATCGAGGTGGAGCCGTCGGTCGAGACGGTGCCGGAGAGGGTCGTTTCGGTGTTGCTGCCGTCAGTGTTGGTGTCGGCGCTGTTGTCGTTCTTGCTGCCGCAGGCGGTCAGCAGGCTCAGCGCCATGACAGCGGTCAGCGCAAGAGTGAGAAACTTTTTCATTTGAAATACTTCCTTTCAATTTTTCCAAGATGTTGTTCCTTGCTACATTTGCCATCATAAAGGCAGGTTGTAAAATCAGAAAGTCGCCTTTTGTAAAATCGCGGTAAAAGAGAAAAAGGACGTTTTCCGACGGAAAACGTCCTTTTTGAAGGTCAAATATCGTGTTATTCGGTGCGCAGCGCTTCGACAGGGTCCTTGCGCGCGGCGATGCCGGAGGGAATGAGGCCCGCGATGAATGTGAGCGCCATGCTGATGACCACGAGCGCCGCGCCGCCGACAGGCGGCAGGATGGCGTTGAGACTCTCGATACCCGTCAAGTGGTGCACGACGAGGTTGATGGGAATGATCAGCAATAGCGTGATGCCGATGCCGATGGCACCGGAGCAGAAGCCCTCAATGAGCGTCTCCGCGTTGAACACGCGCGAGATATCGCGCTTGCTCGCGCCGATGGCGCGCAGAATGCCGATCTCCTTCGTGCGCTCGAGGACCGAGATATACGTGATGATGCCGATCATAATGCTCGACACGACGAGCGAGATCGCGACGAATGCGATAAGCACATAGCTGATGGCGTTGATGATCGTCGTGACCGAGCTCATCAGAAGCGCCACATAGTCGGTGTAGTCGATCTGGTCATCCTCGGAAACGCTGTTGTTATACTGCTCGATCGCATCGGAGATGGCGTCCTTGTCGGCAAAGGTCGAGGCGTAGATGTTGATGGTCTTGGGACTTGCGAGGTCGACGTCGCCAAGCAGCTTCAAATTGTCCTCATACGTGCCGTTCGAGACCGTCGCAGGCATGTAGTTATCATAAAGCCAGCTGTACTGCTCGCTCGTCAGCGGCGTGACAGCGGGCGATTTTTCGAGCGCCAGATCGAGCGCCATGGCGAGCTGATCGCTTGTCATGTTAGATAGCCGCGCCTGCACGCCCGCGGCGTACTGCTCTGTCACCTGCTCGCGGATAGACTGCTCCACGTAGCCGAAAAGCGTCTCGTCGTCCATCTGCGCAATATAGGACTTGACGGTCGCCTCGTCCACGCTCATCTGCTGGGCGTAGGTCGAAATGACCATCTGCTCGATGCTCGCGCGGTCGAGCGAGCCCATCTGCTGCTCCACGATGGCGGAAAGATACTCTTCGCTCGGCACGCTCATCATCGCGGTGTAGGCTGCGGCGCGCTCGGTGACGGAAAGGCCCTCGAGATAGTCGGTCACGTCCGCTTCCTTCTGCTCGTCGCTCACGGAGTAGTCATCGGTCAGGAACGGCAGGCCGAGGATAACGTCGGTATCGGGGTCTTCTTTCTGCTTCTGCAAAATCTCGGTCTGTCCCGCCTTTTCGACAAGGTAGTCCGTCAGCGCGGACGTATAGCCGATCGCGCCGGAGAGCATCGAGGATACCGCGTTCTCATTCGGGCGCAGGATGCCGACGATCTTCACGCGCGTGCCGACATCGTCGGAGTTATAGAGGAAGTCGAGCCCCGTATCCGTCGTGCTGACATCGGTATATGTGCCGCTTGCGGAATCGTACTGGTAGCGCTCAGCGGGCAGGACGATCTTGAAGCTCATATTGCACAGGTCTTCATAGCTCCAGCTCTGGATGTCCTTGCTGTCGAATTCCGAGCCGTCGAGCATGTGCTGCATCGACTCCACAACCTCGTCCTGTGCGCTCAGGCCCAGCGAATAGATGACAAGGTCGGAAATTTCGTTGTCCTTGTTGACGATAAGCATGACCTCGTCGTAATTCTGCGGCCAGGAGCCGTAGATGAGGTCATACTGCTCGTGCAGGAGGTCGCCCACGAGCTCGCCGCTCTCACTATCCTGCGGCGGGAGCATCTGCTCCCAGGTCTCCATCGCGGAGTAGGCCGAGCCGAAGCGCTCGAAATAGCTGCTGTAATCGCCGCCGTAGAGCTCGCTCATGCAGGTCTGCAAAAGCTCCGTCACGTCGGACTTGAAGACCTTGCCGTCGGTGTCTTTGGCATAGATGCTCATGCCGAGGTCGTAGTCATAGGAAATGGAGCTGATGTGGCTTGAAAGCTCGTTGTCGCCCTCGAGGTAGGTCTTGAAGTCCTTCAAATTGTTCGTCTGCGTCTCCGCCGAGGCAAACGAGCTCATCATGTCGTACATAATGTTGTTGGAGTAGACGGCGTCGAGGTCATGCTGCTCCCCGTCGCCCTCGTCCTGCGCATGGACGCCCATCATCGAACTGACCATGCTGGACATGTCCATGCTCTCAGCCTCGATGGTCAAGGGGTAGCTCGATAGCGTATCCTCCTGCACGCGGTCGATATAGGTCTGGATGCCATTGCTCAGCGATAAAATCAGCGCGATGCCGATAATACCGATGCTGCCGGCAAAGGCCGTTAAAAACGTCCGTCCCCTTTTTCGTCATCAGGTTTGTTGAGCGACAGCGACAGCGCCGTGCCAAAGCTCATTGAGGTCTTTTTGCTCTTGCCCGCGGCGGGCTTTTCTTCCACGGCCTCCTCATACGGCGCGCTGTCGTCCACGATCTCGCCGTCCTTTAAGCGCACGATGCGGCTCGCGTAGGTCTCGGCAAGCTCGGGATTGTGCGTGACCATGATGATGAGGCGGTCCTTGGAGATGTTCTTCAAGATCTCCATCACCTGCACGCTCGTCTCGCTGTCGAGCGCGCCGGTCGGCTCGTCGGCGAGCAGAATGTCCGGATCGTTGACGAGCGCCCGCGCGATGGCAACGCGCTGCATCTGACCCCCGGACATCTGGTTCGGCTTTTTGCCCATCTGGTCTCCGAGGCCCACGCTCTCAAGCGCCTTGATGGCGCGCTCGCGGCGCTCGCTCTTGCTCACACCCGAGAGCGTGAGCGCCAGCTCCACGTTGCTTAGCACACTCTGGTGCGGGATGAGGTTATAGCTCTGGAAGACGAAGCCGATGGAGTGGTTGCGGTAGCTGTCCCAGTCCGAATCAGAAAAGTCTTTCGTCGATTTGCCGTTGATGACAAGGTCGCCGCTCGTGTACTGATCCAACCCGCCGATAATGTTCAAAAGCGTCGTCTTGCCGCAGCCCGAATGGCCGAGGATGGCGACAAACTCGCTCTCGCGGAAGTTGAGGCTCACGCCCCGCAGCGCATGGACGGTGGTGTCGCCCGCCTGATAATCCTTGACGATCTGTTGCAGCTTCAGCATAGTCTGCCTTCTTTCTGAGTAAATAAAAATAAGAATTCCAGAGTAGGATACCATTTTGACCTTTTACCGTCAACCGGCGCGGTCGAGAATTCACCGAAAGTTCATGCCTCTTCCCCCATGCATCGATGCAAAGGGAGCGCGGCAAAGCTGCCGCGCTCCCCCTCCGCGCCTATAGGAGGCTGTTTGCGCCGATCTCAATTTCCCGGTGCAGAATTTCCCGGTGCATGGCATCGCAGCCCGTAATATACAGAACGCCCTTTTCCGCCGCATAGGATCTTGTGTTTTCCTCGCGCTCACGCGCGTCAAGAAGGAAATAGCGGCAGCCGCCGTCCTCGATGAATTCTTCCACCGTGACGGTACGCAGCCTGCGGAGTTTTTCATTCTCGCACCCCGGCTTTGTCCAGTCTCTGCCGCCCCATTCCTCAATGGTGAGCAGCGCAATGTTGGGATCGTCGACGCGGCCGAATATGATCTCCTGTCCGATGATCTTATTGAGCGAGCCCGGGCACCAATTGCCGACATGCACGCTTTCCCCATCCGCACAGGAGATCGCATCGCCCATAAAAATGATGTCCCAGCCGGAGGGAGTCAGCCGTGCCGCGCCGCAGTAGAGCGAGTTCTCTCCCGCCGTCAGATAGACGCGGTAGTTTTGCCAACCGATGCGCATACGCTGCATCGCAACGGTGCGCGTCGGCTCATAGATACCGTAATACTGCTCTCCCATGCGGATCGCCGCGCGCGGTGTGAGCTTCATGTCGGACAGAACGACATACGCCGCCAGCACGCACAGCAGCACGGCAACGCTCCTGACCGCGCGGCGCATTCTGCTCGGTTTTCGCTTGATCGTTTTCACGGCTGCGCCTCCCTTCCCGGCAGTGGGATCTCCAATGCAACATGCTCGCCGAGCCGGTCATAAATGAGCCTGATATAAGTATCGTCCGGCTCGATATTGACGCGGTGACTCGCGATGCACACATAGAGCGTGCCACTGCTGCTCACGCAGCTTGGATAATCGCAGTCTTCCCATTCGTCGATCACCTCGCCGCGCTCGTTTTCCAGCCGCAGCGTATGCAGCAGCCGCGCATAGACCACGCCGCCGGGAATACGGTCGAAGGCCGTCAACTGCACTTCTGCGCGCTGGGTACTGCAGGAGACCGCATCAATGCGCACGATATCATCGCCGATGGGAATGCGCGTGCCCGGCGTCTCCGTGTTCCAACGCTCCCAGCCCTCACCCGGTTTTTGCACCTCGTACCGGTCACGGATCGCGCCGTAGAGGCCGCTCGACTTCACGATCAGCCCCGCGATCATCACGCACAGCAGCGCCGTGAGGATGCGCGCGGCGCGCTGCACGATGACGAGCCAGAAGTGGCGGTACTGCTCGCGCAGGGCCTTACCCGTCTCCTCCGGATCGCCCATCAGCTCCACAGCGCGCGCAGCGGCATCCTCCTCCGTATAGCCGTGCTCGACCAGCGCTTCGGCGTGGTCTTCGATGTGACCGGCGAGCTCATTTCTCAGATCGTTTGCTTCATCGCTCGTCAGCCGGCCGACCTGTGCGAGCACGCGGTCGCAATATTCCTTTCTGTCCATAGCCTCACCCTTTTTTAAGCAAAGTGCAGCACGGCGTTCACTGCGCCGCTGTACTCCTGCCAGGCTTTCTCCTCTTCTGTGAGCGCGGCACGGCCGGCGCGCGTCAGGTGATAATACTTGCGCATCCGGCCGGTGGGCGCCGCCTTTTCATAGGCCTCCACATAGCCCTCGCGCTCCATGCCGTGCAGCACGGGGTAGAGCGTGCCCTCTTTCATCTCGAAGACATTGCTCGAGCGGCGCGCCAGCTCCAGAATGATCTGGTAGCCGTACATGTCCTCGGTCGAGAGGAGCTTGAGCAGCAAAAGCTGTGTGTGGTCAATGCTCTTTTTCTTCATGTTGCACCTCCTATGATACATAGAGTATCTATGCTTGTAGTATACATAGAGTTACGAGGTATGTCAAGCCAAAAATATTTGTAAATTTTTGTTCATTTTCTTAACAGACCCTAAACTTTACTTCTTGTCCTTTTGCGGCATACAATTATAATAACAATCTGAAAATCCGGCGGGACTCTTTTACCGCCAAATCGCATCGACATGAAAAGAGAGGTTCCCCATGAAAACGTATCAAGCAGGCATCGACGTAGGCTCCACCACGGTCAAGCTCGTCGTGCTGGATGAAAACGGACAAATGATCTTCGGGCAGTACCAGCGCCATCTGTCCCACACACAGCGCGCACTGTCCGACTTACTCAAGCAGGCGCGCGCAGCGCTCGGCGAGTGCGCGCTCGAATTGCGCGCCACCGGCTCCGGCGCGATCAACCTTGCCAAGGCGCTCGGCATCCCCTTTGTGCAGGAGGTCGTCGCCGTCGCGCAGGCGCTCGAGCGCGTCGCGCCGCAGGTGGATGTCGCCATCGAACTCGGCGGCGAGGATGCCAAGATCATCTACTTCAAAGGTGGGCTCGAAGAGCGCATGAACGGCGTCTGCGCCGGCGGCACCGGCTCGTTTATCGACCAGATGGCCGCCCTGCTGCAGACCGATGCCTCGGGTCTCGACCGCGAGGCCGCGCACTATCAGCAGATCTACCCCATCGCCGCGCGCTGCGGCGTGTTCGCCAAGACGGATATCCAGCCCCTCATCAACGAGGGTGCGACGAAGGCCGACCTTGCCGCCTCGATCTTCCAAGCGGTCGTCAACCAGACCATTTCGGGCCTTGCCTGCGGCAAGCCCATCCGCGGCCATGTCGCGTTCTTAGGTGGGCCGCTGCACTTCCTCCCCCAACTCAAGGCCGCGTTTATCCGCACGCTGAAGCTGACGGATGAGACGACCATCGACCCCGAAAACTCCCATCTCTTCGCCGCCACCGGCGCGGCCATCGACGAAACGCCCGCCGAGGCGCAGCCGCTCAGCGCGCTCATCAAGCGTCTCGACAGCGGCGTGCAGATGGATTTTGAATTAAAGCGCCTGCCGGCGCTCTTTGAAGACGAAGCCGACCTCGAGGCCTTCCGCACCCGTCACCATACGGCGGTCGTGCCGCGCGGCGATCTTGCAACGTATAATGGCGACTGCTTTCTCGGCTTCGACGCGGGCTCGACGACGACAAAGCTCGCGTTAGTTGGCGAAAAGGGCGAGCTTTTGTACTCGTTCTACGCCAACAATCAGGGCAATCCCATCAAGACTGCCATGCAGGCCGTACATACGCTGCGCGAGCATCTTCCCGCGGGCGCACATATCGCACGCTCCTGCTCCACAGGCTACGGCGAAACGCTGCTCAAGTCCGCGTTCTCGCTCGACGAGGGCGAGGTCGAGACCATCGCCCACGACGCACCGCCGCGTCGTCTCGACCGAAGGTCGACTGCGTGCTCGATATCGGCGGACAGGACATGAAGTGCATCAAGCTCAAGGACGGTGCGGTCGACACGGTGCTTCTGAACGAGGCCTGCTCGTCCGGCTGCGGCTCGTTCCTCG
>ENA-OQHF01000965-OQHF01000965.1-human-gut-metagenome-genome-assembly--contig:-NODE-965-length-16475-cov-2.790311_pt1 | contig 16475 bp, 18 predicted proteins | sample MGYA00242559_ERZ504709 | MGnify/ENA primary metagenome ERZ504709 (study PRJEB26092, sample SAMD00036203) | human gut metagenome | host: Homo sapiens | study: EMG produced TPA metagenomics assembly of... | reverse complement strand
GATGCCCTTCCAATGGACACGACCAAGACCACAAACTGGTTTTATTTTTTAAGCAATATCGAACTGATGACCGCTGAGGAAAACCATACAGTCATCTGCTATGGTGACTCCATCACCGCCGGTGCATGGCCGGACTACCTCACACTTCTGGCAAGGCAAAACCCGGACAACCACACGGCATTTATCAGACGTGCGACCAGCGGTTCCCGTGTACTGCGCCAGTATGAGTGCATTACCTATGATTCCTATGGGTTAAAGGGGACAAACCGCTTTCCACATGAGATTCCGACTACCGGGGCTGATACCGTGATCATCCAGCAGGGAATTAACGACATTATCCATCCGGTCGGCATTGAAACAAATCCGTTCCGCCCGATGAGTGACCTGCCGACTGTAAAGGAACTGATTGACGGTTACCGCTATTACATAGAGGAAGCGAAGAAATCACATTTAAAAGTCTACATGGGCACTCTGCTGCCGATCTTTGGCTGGCGCACTTACGCAACCTTCCGCGATGATTTGCGCAATGAGTTGAATGCGTGGATCCGTTCTGCGAAAGAAATCGACGGATGTATCGACTTTGATCTGGCACTGCGCGGAAGCGAGAATCCATCCGCATTCCGGGAAGGCTTCGACAGCGGCGATCACCTGCATCCGAGCAGCAAAGCCTATCAGGCGATGGCAGAATGTGCATATGAGGTTTTACGGAAGTAAATGCGTGGAATATCTCATTGTATGTTATAGGAAAAGGGACGACCATCTTACAAGTCGTCCCTCTTCTACTTAAAATTAAGATTGCGAAACTTGTCGCACATTGTTATAATATCGACAGGGAAACCAAAGAGCCGGGCGGCTTACCCTCCTACTTCGGAGGGGTCAACCCTCCAGACGCAAGAAAGGAGGGCGTTGCCAATGTATATTACATACTCTGATTTGATTCAGACAGGAATATTCATTTGCGCCCTTGTGAGTCTGTGCTATAAGATTTTCAAGGACAAAAGAAAATAGCCGCCACTATTCCCAGTAGTGACGGCTGACCTCATATAAAGGTTAGTAACTCATTGCTTAGAGGGTAGCCGCTCCTTTGGCTTCCCTTTCTGTTTTCAATATAACACATCAAAAAACTTTTTACACATCAAAATTCTTTGCCCGTTTTGCAATCTCCAAAAGAGAGTTTCAAATCGCAGTTCAAATTCATTTAATCCCAGTCAACAGCATCATGGGGAACTGTTCCACTTTTTTGCTATGCTCTTATCTGCCCTCTCTATAGCTTCTATTTCGTCCGGAAGCGGTACATTTTCTGGTATAAACTTAACAACAACATTGTAAAGCGTTTCTATATCTTCTTCCGACACCAATTCAATGAGACCTTTCAACATTTCTTTGGTCATTTGCACCTTCTTGTGTATTTGTTTGTAATCTTTGTGTATCATAATTTCAAAAAAATAAACCGACTCATGGTCGATTTATCCCTTAGTAGCACTTTTACAGGAATCTCCTTTCCTGTGTGCAAACATTTGTTCTGATTACTATTGATCCCCTAAAATCTCGGAAGCCTTAATTTTACTAGAGTTTCAGAAAGCCAATAAGGGGACTCGAACCCCTGACCCACGCATTACGAATGCGTTGCTCTACCAACTGAGCCATATTGGCATGACGAATCAGTCACGAAGACTATTATATCGGATTCTGGAAAAAAATGCACTCCTTTTTTTCAGAAATTTATAACAAAATTTACAGAAACTCTATTGACATTTTATTTATAGAATATAAAATGTTTTATAGTTTGTTTATTATTAGTAAACTTTTTGTAACCATTCAGTATTTTTCAGGATTGGAGGCATGCGGTATGGATATTGGGAAACGAATGAAAGAACTTCGTATTCAATATGGACTGACGCAGCAGGAACTTGCCGACCGTTCGGAGCTTACCAAGGGATTTATCTCCCAGCTGGAACGCAACCAGAACACGCCGTCGATCGGAACACTGCTCGATATCATTCAGTGTCTCGGAACAACACCGGCAGAATTTTTTACCGATGAAGAACCGGAACAGATCGTATTTAAAAATGAAGACTTTTTCACGAAGGTGAATGAAGACAAACATAATATCATTGAATGGGTTGTTCCAAATGCCCAGAAAGATTCCATGGAACCCGTCAGATTAACCTTGAAAGCAGGTGGATCTTCCGACATTATGCAGCCCCATTCCGGTGAAGAGTTCGGCTACCTGATCAAGGGAACCGTCAAAATATATTATGGTGGAAAAAGCCATGTGCTGCACGCCGGCGAATCCTTTTACCTGAAAGCCGACAAAAAGCATTACATAGAAAATCCCGGCAGCCGCGATGCCGTATTGATCTGGGTATCTACTCCACCAAGCTTTTAGATCACGATTGGTAGGATTCAGAAAGGAATTATGTTATGAGCAAAAAGCTAATCAATTTTGTCGATATTTCCAAGTCTTATGGAAACAATCTGGTACTTGATGAATTAAATTTATATATCCGCGAAAATGAGTTTATCACGCTCCTCGGTCCATCAGGGTGTGGAAAAACAACAACGCTCCGTATTTTAGGCGGTTTTGAGACGCCTGATAAGGGACAGGTCATCTTCGATGATGTCGACATTACCAGCCTGCCTCCAAATAAAAGAAATCTGAATACTGTTTTCCAGAAATATGCCTTATTTCCGCACATGTCGATCGCGGAAAATATTGCGTTTGGATTAAAAATCAATAAAAAGAGCAAAGAATATATCAACGATAAAATCAAATACGCATTAAAATTAGTGAACCTTGACGGTTTTGAAAACCGTTCCATCGACTCCTTAAGCGGTGGTCAGCAGCAGCGGATCGCAATCGCACGCGCGATCGTCAACGAGCCGAAAGTGCTCCTGTTAGACGAACCACTCGGTGCACTGGACTTAAAACTGCGTCAGGATATGCAGTACGAGCTGATCCGCCTGAAAAACGAACTTGGAATCACTTTCGTTTACGTCACACATGACCAGGAAGAAGCACTTACCATGTCCGATACGATCGTCGTTATGAATCAGGGATACATCCAGCAGATCGGTACACCGGAAATGATCTACAATGAACCTACGAACGCTTTCGTCGCAGACTTTATCGGTGACAGCAATATCATCGATGGAACTATGATCCAGGACAAAGTCGTGGAAATCCTCGGTGTAAAGATTCCTTGTGTCGATGAAGGTTTTGGAAATAACACTCCGGTGGACGTTGTGATCCGCCCGGAGGATATTGAGATCGTAGAACCGGAAAAAGGATTTATGGAAGGTGATATCACCTCTGTGATCTTCAAGGGTGTCCACTATGAAATCGAGATTGTGGCAAACGGCTTTGAATGGCTTGTCCACACCACCCTGCTCCACAATGTAGGGGAGCATGTCGGAATCAATGTCATTCCATTCAACATCCAGATCATGAACAAACCGGAATCCGAAGATGAGGAGGCAGTGGAGATCGATGCGTAAATCAGGAAGACAGTTATTCGCCGGTCCATACCTGATATGGATCATCGGTTTTATCCTCCTTCCTGCTGGCAATGATCATTTATTATGCGTTCACTACCTCCGGAGGAACTTTTACATTTTGTAAAATTGATGGCTGCCATCGCAGATCCCGTGCATGTCAGATCCATCCTTTTATCCTTAAAGCTTGGTATAATCTGCACGATAGTCTGTCTGTTGTTAGCTTACCCGCTCGCTATGATTTTAAATGGCTTAAAAATCAAGCAGCAGAACTTTGTCGTATTCATTTTTATTCTGCCAATGTGGATGAACTTCATGCTCAGGATCTTAGCATGGCGTCTGCTGTTATCCAACAACGGAATTGTCAATGCAATCTTCCAGTTTTTTGGATTTGGCACCGTAAAAATGCTCAATACACAGACTGCCGTTGTATTTGGTATGGTCTACGATTTTCTTCCGTTTATGATACTGCCAATTTACAACTCCATGGCAAGAATCAAAAATGATGTCATTGAGGCAGCAAAAGACCTTGGTGCAAGTGACGCCATCATTTTATTCAAGATCATCATTCCGCTGACCTTATCCGGCATTATCAGCGGCATTATCATGGTCTTTGTTCCTGCACTGACCTCCTTTGTCATCTCCGACCTGCTAGGCGGTGGAAAGGTGCTTCTTATCGGTAACGTGATCGAGCAGGAATTTATGCAGGGAACCAACTGGAACTTGGGCTCCGGTCTTTCCGTTGTGTTAATGATTTTTGCATCGCAAGCATGGCTCTCATGAATATTTTCGATAAAGACGGCGGAGGTACTGCGGTATGGTAAAAAAAGCTGCGTCAAGAATTTATCTTGCACTTATATTTTTATTTTTATATCTTCCAATTTTAGTGTTGATTGTCTTATCCTTCAACAATTCCAAATCCCGTGTTGTGTGGGGTGGATTTACCTTAAAATGGTACGCAGAATGTTTTAAAAATGAGACGATCACAAATGCTTTTGCGACAACGATCCAGATCACACTTGCCGCTGCTATTATCTCCACACTGCTTGGAACACTGGCAGCAATCGGTATCAGTGCCATGAAGAAAAAGAATAAAGCGATCATGTTAGGTGCTACTAACATTCCGCTTTTAAATGCAGATATTGTAACCGGTATCGCAATGATGCTTTTATTTGTAAAATTTATGAACCTTGGCTTTGTCACGGTCCTGATCGCACATATCACCTTCGACATTCCCTATGTCATCTTAAATGTGCTTCCGAAATTAAATCAGGCAAACCGATACACTTACGAGGCTGCCTTAGACCTCGGTGCGACACCGCTCTATGCCTTTTTCAGGATCACATGGCCTGAGATCAAATCCGGTGTGTTCTCCGGATTTTTAATGGCAGTCACCATGTCGCTGGACGATTTTTCGATCACCTTCTTTACAAAAGGTGCGGGCGTCAACACACTCTCTACCATGCTCTACACAGAGCTCCGGAAGGGGATCCGCCCGGAATTATATGCTTTATCGACCATTTTATTTTTGATTGCCTTCCTGCTCCTTCTCGTGATGAACCACCGTTCTTCCTCCGAGGGAAAAGGTGCAAAACAGGCGATCTAGGAGGTAGCTATGAAAAAACGACTTGCAATGCTCTTTGCACTGTGCCTCATGACAGGTGTTCTCTCCTCCTGTGGAAAAGACACCGGTTCCACTGAGACAACAAAGAAAGATGACAATACGCTTGTAATTTTAAATTACGGAAAATACATTGATGAATCTGTTCTTGATCAATTTGAAAAAGAGACCGGCATTAAGGTCAAATTAGAGGAATACGAAAGTCCTGAGGAAATGTATACCAAGTTTTCTGCAGGCTCCATCAATTATGATCTCGTCTGTACCTCAGATTACATGGTGGAGCGTCTGATCAACGAAGATCAGGTGTTAGAGATCAACTTTGATGATTTCGAATATTATAAAAATCTTGATTCATCCATTATTGAAGCATCACAGATTTTTGACCCGGAAAATAAATATTCCATGCCTTATTTTTACGGTACGCTCGGTATCCTCTACAACACGACGATGGTATCCGACGAGGAAGTATCCACCTGGAACGTTCTCTGGGATGAAGCATACAAAGACTCGATCATCATGCAGAACTCTGTCCGCGACAGCTTTACCCCGGCATTAAGACTATTAGGCTATGATATCAATACGACCGATGAAAATCAGTTAAATGATGCCCTTGATCTTCTGATCCGGCAGAAACCGCTCGTCTATGCCTATTATGTCGATGAGACCGGAGATGAAATGGCAATGGGAAATGCGGCGATGGCTCTTGTTTATTCCGGGGAAGCTGCTTACGCCATGGAATTAAATGATGACCTCTCCTACAGTGTCCCGGAAGAAGGCTCCAACCTCTGGATCGACTCCTGGTTTATGCCAAAATCCTGCCATAACACCGAATATGCAGAAAAATTTCTGGATTTTCTCTGCCGGGAAGACATTGGCATGCTAAACTTTGACTATGTTTATTATGCTACGCCAAATCTCGCTGTCAAAGAAAATTTAGATGAGGAAACATTATCCGACACAACGATTTTCCCGACAGATGAGACGCTTGCCAATTGTGAGGTGTATAAACAATATGACATCGACACGACAAAGTTATCGAATTATCTCTGGAAAAAATTAAAGTCCGAATAATAAAATTTTTCGAAACTTTTTTCTTTTCCTATTGTTTTTCCATTTTATCCATGATAAAGTAAATCCACGCAGTTCCCGATGCGTGGATTTTTTTATAACAGATGTTTGAATTTCCAGTCTGTTATCTGCATATCGTTTTATCATCCGACTGATACGGAATGTAATTGTTTTCCCAGGGCATCTGCCATTGGGAGGATTTTTTATGACATATCAGGAATTCAAAGAAAATGTAACAACAGTCATTCAGAACCGGCTTGGTTCTAATGTGAAAGTGACGATTCAGGAGATCATCAAAAATAATGATACTCATTATGATGGTCTCACGATCTTATCCAATCAGCTGAATATATCCCCAACTATTTATCTGAACTTTTTATTTTAAACAATATTTAAAGGGCAGATCCTTAGAAGAGATCTGCCATGATATTTTATCTGTTTATGAGGAGAACAAGCCGTCCGGAAATATCGATATCTCCTTTTTTACAAACTATGAGCAGGTAAAAAAACCGTATTGTGTTTAAACTTATCAATTATGAACAGAATAAAAATTTGCTGCAAAAAAATCCCTCACATAAAAATATTAGATCTCGCCATCATCTTCAATTGTCTTGTAGATGCTGACGAGACCGGAAATGCAACAATATTAATTTATAACCAGCATCTGTCTCTCTGGAATATCACCAAGGACGACCTCTATCATCTCGCCATGAAAAACACTCCTGCTCTCCTCACTTATGAACTGCGGGACATGTCAGATGTTCTGATCGAGTTAATGGCCGGTGTTCCCTGCAATTCCATGAAGGAAGAATTTGAATACATGGTTCCAATGTATGTGCTCTCCAACAAAAGCAAACTGAATGGCTCCGGCTGTATTTTTTACCACAACCTGTTGCATAATCTCTGTGAAAAACTAGAATGCGATCTCTATATTCTTCCAAGCAGTATTCACGAAGTAATCCTGATTCCTGCATACGACCATGATTCTTATGATGAACTCACCTCTATGGTAAAAGAAGTCAATTCTACACAGTTATCCAAAGAAGAGATTTTATCCGATCATGTCTACTTTTATTCCCGTGAGACTGGTCAGATTTCTATGTGATCACTTCTATGTAACTTTATTCAAAATCGGTAAGTTTTTCGTATAATGCTTCATATTTACCGGCAGAACGATTCCAGGAAAAATCCTGCTTCATTCCCCTCTGGATCAATCCATTCCAGTCTTTCTTCCTGTCACGGAAAACAGAGATGGCATAGCGGATTGTTCCAAGCATCTCATGGGCATTGTAATTTGCAAAAGAAAAACCGGTTCCCGTATGTTCATATTCGTTATACGCTTCCACGGTGTCTTTCAGACCACCGGTTTCCCTTACGATCGGCACAGTTCCATACCTCAAGCTCATCAACTGTGATAATCCACATGGTTCAAATAAGGATGGCATCAGAAAGGCATCGCAGGATGCGTAGATACGATGTGCCCGCTCCTCGGAATAACCGATCGTAGCCTGAATTTTATCAGGATATTTCTGTGCAAAATAACGGAACATATCCTGATACTGATCCTCACCCGTTCCTAACACAGCAAGCTGCACATCCTCGGTTGCCAGCAATTCATCCATGATATAAGCTACCAGATCAAATCCTTTCTGGCTTGTCATTCTCGATACAATACCGATCAGCATGGTATTCTCTTTCACCGGAAGCCCGAGCTCTTTCTGCAGTCTGGCTTTATTCAGCTTCTTGCCTTCCTGAAAATTCTGCTCATTAAAGTGATTATAAATATATCCATCTTTCTGTGGATCATATTCTTCGTAATCCAATCCATTTAAAATGCCATACAGATCATTTTTTCTGGCACGCAGCAGTCCGTCTAAGCCCTCTCCACCCTGTTCTGTTGTGATCTCACGGGCATAAGTCTCACTGACAGTCGTCACTGCATCCGCATAGACAATGCCACCCTTTAAATAATTGGCCTCCCCGTAAGATTCCAGTTTGTCCGCCGTGAAAATCTGTTCCGGCAGACCTGTGATATCCATAACTGCCGGAAGACTCCAGCGTCCCTGAAACTTCAGATTATGGATGGAAAATACAATCCTGATCCCCCTGTAATAATTTTCATCCCCATAAAGAGTTTTCAAGAATACCGGGATCAGACCTGTCTGCCAGTCATGGCAATGGATAATATCCGGACAGAAATCAAGATACGGCAATGCCTCTAACACTGCTTTTGAAAAAATATGCAAACTTCTCAATATCCTGATACAGTTCATTGTAACGGCTTATCTCCGGCAAAAATAAAAATTTCATTATCTACAAAATAATAGGTGATACCATCCTGTTTTGCTTCAAAAATGCCGGCATATTGTTTCCGCCAGCTTAGATTCACATAAAAATGACATTTAAAATGAAGCTGTCCCTTAAAACGTTTCGTCCATGCACAGATACTTCGGTAATATGATACGCACATCATACTTTTTCCTGTCAAAATACTTTGGCAGGGAACCGGTTACATCTGCAAGGCCTCCTGTTTTGATAAAAGGAATAGCTTCTGAAGCAGCAAATAGTATTTTCTTCATGTTATAATCCCCTCCAAACCCCGAAATACTTCGAAATCTTAAGAATATTATAACTCTTTTTTTTCGCTCTGAAAAGGTATTAATACATTTTATATTCCAGCCGGATACGGTCTGTGATCAACGCGATAAATTCAGAGTTTGTCGGCTTTCCTTTGCCATTGTGAATGGTATAGCCAAACATCTCATCAATCGTATCCATCTTACCTCTGCTCCATGCCACCTCAATTGCATGACGGATGGCACGCTCCACGCGGCTTGAGGTTGTCTGGTAATTTTTTTTGCAATGGTCGGATATAAAATTTTTGTGATGGAATTTAACATATCCATATCATTGACCGACATGACAATGGCATCACGCAAATACTGATACCCCTTGATATGTGCCGGAACACCGATCTCATGAATGATCTCAGTCACATCTGCCTCAAGATTCTTCTCGCTGACATCCTCTGCCTTCTCGTAGGCATTCACCTTGCGCGGCTCCGTGCTCTTTCCTGTTTTTGCTGTCTTTGCCTTCTTGATCCGGTTGATCACCATGTCATTGTCAAACGGCTTCATAATATAGTAATCTGCACCTAATTCAAATGCATCTTCCGTAATTTTTTCCTGACCGATTGCACTGATCATAATAAACGTCGGATGTTTTTTGATTGTCTTATCATGATTCACACGGTCTAATACTCCAAGTCCATCTAATTTTGGCATTACAATATCAAGCAAGACAACATCCGGTTCCTTTGTCTTGATCACATTGTAAGCCTCTTCCCCATCTTTAGCAGTTCCAACGACATTGAGTTCCTCATCACTCTCGATGATAGCCCCCAATAACCGCAACATTCTCTCATTATCATCTGCGATTGCTACATTCAGTTTCTCCATGCTGGTCCTCCTGCTGACTTATTTCAAACATATGTAAAAGCCACGTCTTCCCTTTTCCTGGCAAATCTTTACATGTGTTATCAGCATACTCATTTTCCTCTCGTAAATTTTGTCGAACTTCGTCGGCAAGTGTACCAAAGGACTTTATTTTACAATTTCTTTTTTCATTCTACCATATTCTCAATAAAAATCCCATAGCCCATGGACGAATCTGAGACAAAGACATGTGTCACGGCGCCGATTATTTTTCCATCCTGAAGGATGGGACTGCCACTCATTCCCTGCACAATACCGCCTGTCATGTCTAAAAGCTGCTCATCCGTCACCCGGAATAGAATTCCTTTATTCGCCTCTCTTCCACTGTAATCAAGACTCTCTATCTCAATCGCATACTCTTTCTTCTCTCCGGTAAAACCACAGATGATCGTCGCCGGTCCCTGTTTAATATCCTGCTTGTAACAGATGTTATAGTAATCTCCACGCGGCAGTGCTGCAATATTTCCATCCAGTTTTCCATAAATACCAATGTCTGTATTTTCCTCGATTGTTCCAAGGCAGTCAGCACTCTGGTAACGGATCATTCCCGATAATTCGCCCGGATTTCCTTTTTGTCCTTTTTTCACTCCGATGATCTGTGCATTGTATACATAGCCTTCACGCATCTGGATGCGCTCGCCGACATCTCCATCGCTGACGGCATGCCCTAAAGCACCATAGGTTCCATCTTCTTTGTAATACGTCAAAGTTCCTATTCCGGCAAGATCATCACGCACCCATGCTCCTAGCATATACGTTCCATTTTTATTTTGTACGGGTGTCACACCAACCTCAACCTCTTCTCCCTTGCGGTTAATTTTAAGAATTTCTTTTTCTGCACCGTTCTGCTGTACCAGGCGCTGCAGATCCTCCTTCTCTGCAACCTTCTCCCCATTCACACTTAATATATAATCTCCGGCTTTCAAAATGTTCTCCGCAGGTGCAGCTTCACTTCCATCCGGCCGTTCCACTTCACTGGTACCGATCACGAGGACACCTCTTGTCTTCACATAGATGCCGATCGGCATCCCGCCTGCATAGACCGCATCTCCGTCCACAAGTACAACTTCTATATCTTTCACCGGAAAAAATACCAAACAGGCGGCAGGTGACAATGTAGGACTGCCTCACATTGGCATTATTTGTGCTTTTTGCTACAGGCGAGCTATCCTCCTGTATTTCCATTGTCACAGGTACCTGAAACTGGTAATCGATTGCTTCCCCTGCTTTCACATATATCTGATCCGGTATTGATTTTTCAAATGTATAGACCGCAAATAAAAATACGATACAATAACCTGCATATGCAATTCCACGAAAAAAACTTTTGTATCTGTCCATTTTTTATCTCCTGCACCCCAATGAATATCGGGCTATTTTCCTTGTCGCCATAACAAAAAGAGTACATATACGCTATGTACCCTTTTATTATGTGTCTCTTTCTTTTTTTCAAACTGTCTTTTTCGTGTCAATTAATGGCATTTTTTCTGATATGCAAGTTCTTTCATCTCTCTTGCACTCTCCCGGACTTTCTCTGTGATCTCCACCACGCCGTATGCATCTTGCCAGTCATGTCATACTCCTCCCGTCCAAGGAACACTTGATCTTCGATACCGTGGTCTTATTTTCCACAGATTTTTCGATCAGATAATGTGCATCAGCCATTGCGGCGATCTGTGGTAAATGCGTGATACAGATGATCTGATGATTTTTTGCAAGCACATTCATTTTTTCCGAAACCATCTGCGCGGTGCGTCCGCTGATTCCACTGTCAATCTCATCGAAAATGAGTGTCTCGATTGCATCCTGATCTGCCAATACCGTTTTGATTGCAAGCATAATTCTCGAAAGTTCACCGCCGGATGCGACTTTACCCAACGGTTTTACGGGTTCTCCAGGATTGGTGGAAATCAAGAACTCCGGATCATCTGTTCCGTTTGCCGTATAGTCTGCGGTCTGTCCAAACTCCATCTCGAATTTCACATCTAAAAGTTTAAGTCTTTCAATGCCTCTGTCACATGCACCTGTCAGTTTTTTTGCATATTTTTTACGGATTTTCGATACTTTATCACAGTATTTCTTTAAATCCTGCTCCGCATCTGCAAGTTTTTGCTCAAATTTCCAATATACTGGTCAAAATCCTGCAATTGTTGCAATCGGCCTTGTTTTTTCTCCAATTCAGACAATATATCTGCGATCGTGCTTCCGTACTTTGATTTTAAATGATTCAGCTCATCCAGACGTTTTTCCATCCGGTAAAACGTTTCATCGTCAAACTCCGTCTCGTCAATATAATCTGCAAGCTCACGATTAAAGTCATTTACAAGGTTATCGATTTCTAATAACTGCTCTTCCAGCCCTTTTACTTTTTCATCATATGCAGACGCCGCATTCAATTCCCGCAATGCCCTTCCGGTAAGTTCAGATACGTTGTCACTCTGATTTCCGGTATACTGATAGGCGGCATTCACCGCCTCCATAATCTTCTTTCCGTTGGAGAATTTCCGGTAGTCAGCCTCCAATGCCTCATCCTCGCCCTCTTTTAAGTCCGCATCCTCAATTTCTTTGATCTCGTATTCCAAAAATGAGATCTCCCGGAGCCGTTCTTCCTCGTCCACATCTGCCGCCTTCAGTTCTTCCAGCAGAGCACGGTAATTTTTGTAGGCTTCCCTTAACTTTTCCTTTGGATCAAAAATTTCTTCTTTTGCATAATCATCTAAGATTTCAAGATGTTTCTTTTTCGACAAAAGCGACTGATGTTCATGCTGTCCATGAATGTCGATCAAAATTGAGGCGATCTCACGCATTTTGGATGCCGGAACACTCTCTGCATTCACTTTTGCAACACCTCTGCCGTTGACGATCTTCCTGCTTAAGATGACTTCGTCATTCTCCGGGAACACGTCCAGCTCTCGTAAGAGTTCTTTCTGTTTTTCATCCGTCACAGAAAAAATAAGCTCCACCAACGCATAATCCGCATTTTCACGAAGCATCTCCTTCTGTACTTTTTCCCCTAACGCCAGATTGATAGAACCAATGATAATTGATTTTCCCGCACCGGTCTCACCGGATAAAATGTTTAACCCATTCCTGAAATCAACCTCTGTCTCGTCAATCAACGCCAGATTTTTCACATGTAGATTCTGTAACATATAGTCTCCTTCTACTCTCCCCAAAAGTATATGTTCTAATCTTCTACAAGCTTACGCAGACGACTCATCACTGCGATCGTGTCATCTACGCTTCGCACTGCACACATTATGGTATCATCACCGGCAATACAGCCGACGATCTCATGCAGATGCATGGCATCTATCGCTGCCGCAACTGCCATTGCCATTCCGGAAACCGTTTTGATCACCAGAATATTCTGCGCCATATCCATAGACACAAAAGCATCCCGAAAAACACGGGTATATTTTCGGAAAGGTCTTCATTCGCCTCTGTCAGGGCAGCGTACTTCTGTCGACCATTACTCATAGCAACTTTCGTAAGTTTTAATTCCCCGGATATCTCTGGAAACCGTTGCCTGTGTCACCTGATATCCTTCTTTCTGGAGATAATCGGATAACTCTTCCTGTGTCTCAATATCATGTTTTTTTATCAGTTCCAACATTTTTGTCTGACGTTTTGTCTTCATTTCCGGTCTGACCTCCTAAGCTTTGTGTTTATGTATAAGCTTTCATTTTTTTGCGCAGTATTTCCAGAAAGCTCATATTGTTGAGTTTACAGATTCTTGTTGTGGAATCTGCTTTCCGGATCAGAAACTTATCTCCAACCTCTAATCCCACAGCATTGTCCCCATCAAAGCTGACTTCCACTGTCTCGTCCTTCTGGGAACGTCTTTCGCCAATTTCGATCATCACTTCGTCTTCAGCACCGATCACAATACTTCTGGAATTCAAATTATGCGCATTGATCGGAGTGATAATGATCATGCTTGCCTTCGGATCGACGATCGGTCCGCCTGCGGACATATTATAGCCGGTAGACCCTGTCGGCGTGGAGATGATGATTCCATCTGCACGAAATGTATTCAGATATTCCCCATTGACAAAAACGATCAGATTTACCACTGACAGCGCCCCTGTCCGGTGGATGACGATATCATTGAGTGCCACTTTGCGCTCTGTCTTCTCACTCTGCTTGATTCCATAACCGCAAAGCATCATGCGTTTCTCAACGGTATAATGTTCTTCCATCAGTTCATCCACTGCTGCAAAAACATTTGACTCCTCCAGTTCGCAAAGATATCCGAGTGTTCCAAGATTGACTCCGATGAGCGCCATATTTTGTTCCACCAGTTTGGAAGCAGCCCTGATCAGTGTGCCATCTCCGCCTAAAACAAGCACACACTCCGTCTCCTGCGCAATTGCATCCGCCTCAGGCGCTGCATGTTTTGCATCGTCTCCGGTACTCGTAAAGCACTGGCAGCTGCCACCTTTTTTTTCGATATACCCTTTGATCTCATTGGTCAGTTTTAAGTTTTTATCTTTGAATGCATTGGTGATAATCAAAAAATGTTTCATATTATTTGTCCAGTTCTCCATGTGCAGCCTCTACCACTGCATGAACATCGACGGATTCCTCTCTGCTGCCTTCGGCTTCTTTTCTGATATAGACAAGATACTCAATATTTCCCTCAGGTCCCTTGATCGGCGAATACTCCAGATTTAAAATGTGAAATCCAATCTCCACCGCATGATCGATCACTTTGTGGATGACTTCCTCATGAACCGCTTTATCGCGGACAACTCCTTTTTTTCCTACCTTTTCCCTGCCGGCTTCAAACTGCGGTTTAATAAGGCAAACCATCTCGCCATTATCGTTTAACAGCTCCCTTGCAGGTCCTAATACTTTGGTCAGAGAGATAAAGGAAACATCCACTGACGCAAAATCAAGGCGGTCTGCGATATCTTCCGGTTTCACATAACGGATGTTTGTCTTTTCCATACAGACAACCCGTTCATCCTGCCGCAGTTTCCACGCAAACTGACCATATCCCACGTCCACAGCATAAACTTTGACCGCGCCGTTCTGGAGCATACAGTCCGTAAAACCACCTGTGGAGGCTCCGATGTCCATACAGACTTTTCCCTCTAATGTGATACCAAAATGTGTCATGGCTTTTTCCAGTTTCAAACCGCCACGGCTTACATACTTTAAGGTGTTACCTTTTACCTCAATATTGGCATTCACGTCAAACGTAGAACCAGCCTTGTCCTCACGGTTATTGTCGACAAATACATTTCCCTCCATGATCATCGCTTTCGCTTTCTCTCTGGATGGCGCAAGTCCTTTATTTACAAGTAAAATATCTAATCTTTCTTTCATTCTCTCCGCTCTCTCTGCTCATTCTATTCATTATCTTAGAATCTTTTATTCTGTCACGTTCTGATACGCTTCTATCGTGCGCGCTATGATCGTATCCGCATCCAGACCGACTTCTTTTCGCAAAAGTTCCACATTTCCATGTTCCACGTATTCATCCGGAATTGCAATATTTACAATGCGGATATCTTTGCAGTTCTCATTATTATAAAACTCGGTCACATGCTCTCCAAATCCACCGCTGATCACGTTTTCCTCCATTGTGACGATCACTTTATGGTGTTCTGTAATGTACCTCAATGCGTCTTCATCCAACGGTTTTGCAAAACGCGCATTGATAATGCTGCACGGATATCCTTCTGCTTTCAATGCATCCCGGACTGCAACCGCAGTTTTTACCATTGATCCCAATGCAAATAATGCGATCCCGGATTCCCGGTAAATCCATTCACACTTTCCAATGCTGATCGGTGCGCGGTACTCTTTCAGTCCATCATATGCCTCACCTCTCGGGTAGCGTACTGCAACCGGTGTACCAAAATTCACTGCATATTTGATCATATCGGACAGTTCCCACTTATTCTTCGGTGCCATGATCGTCATATTCGGAATGGATGACAGATAGGAGATATCAAAAATTCCCTGATGTGTCTCCCCATCGCTTCCAACTAATCCGGCTCTGTCAATGGCAAATACCACCGGCAGATTCTGAATACAGACATCATGTAAAATCTGGTCGTATGCTCTCTGTAAAAAACGAAGAATACACCGCAAAAATCGGTTTCAGCCCAAGCCGCTGCCAGCCCTGCCGCAAACGTCACATGCATGCTGTTCTGCAATCCCCACATCGAAAAACCGCTCCGGGAACATGTTATGAAAACGTTTTAATCCTGTTCCATCTGTCATTGCTGCCGTCACTGCCACCACTTTTTCATCCCGGTCGCCAAGCTTTCGCATGACAGTTGAAAAAATATCGGTATAATTTGCCTTCACTCTTGGATTCTTCGGAAGCCCTGTTTCAATATCAAACGGTTCTGTTCCGTGGAATCTTGCAGGATGTCTCTCTGCCGGTGCATACCCCGCACCTTTGTGTGTCATGACATGGATCAATACCGGTCCATCGATATGCGAAGCCTCTCTTAAAGCTCACAATTCCATGAAGATCGCCACCGTCCACCGGTCCTAAATACACGATTCCCATTTCCTCAAAAAACATTCCCGGAATCAGAAGCTGTTTGATCCCACTTTTGTCTTACGTATTTTAGAGACCATTTTTTCTCCGTAAGGCATTTATTCAGGGAATTAACACATTTAATTTCAGATCCAGATAGGCGTCTGCTGTCCGGAAACCGGCAAGATACGAGGACAGACCGCCTACATTCTCTGAGATTGACATATTATTATCATTAAATAATATAAAATTGGATTTGAGCCTTGCCGCATTATTGAGTGCCTCAACGCATTCC
>ENA-OQHF01000964-OQHF01000964.1-human-gut-metagenome-genome-assembly--contig:-NODE-964-length-16488-cov-2.621050_pt1 | contig 16488 bp, 13 predicted proteins | sample MGYA00242559_ERZ504709 | MGnify/ENA primary metagenome ERZ504709 (study PRJEB26092, sample SAMD00036203) | human gut metagenome | host: Homo sapiens | study: EMG produced TPA metagenomics assembly of... | reverse complement strand
TTTATATTTTCTACTGTTTCCTGTACTGACTGCAGTGAAGTAAAATCGCTTTTGAAAAAGATGACTGATGAGCAGACAACAAAAAAGCCTCTTGTAATACATGAGTTTAATATTGCAGAGGAAGATAATGTAGTTTTGCTGCAGAAGTTGTTTTCAATCTATGATGTTGCATCAGATAAGCAGCAGGTTCCGATTGTTTTCTTTAGTGGCGGTTATTTAAGCGGGTCAAAGGCTGTAACACAAGGACTAGAACAAAAGTGGAAAGATGATGAGCTTACTGGATTTAATCTGGAAAATATACTGTCAGATGATGCTTCCTGGAAGGAAGAAAATAAAGATCAGGCATCTTTTAAGACTTATATAGGACTTGCAGCAGCTGGCTTTATTAACGGAGTTAATCCATGTGGTGCTTCTATGCTTTTGATGCTGCTTGCAGCGATTGCAATGTCAGGACGTTCTGTTATAAAAACGGGATGTGCTTATCTTGCAGGAAAGTTTACAGCATACTGTGCGATGGGAATGGGATTATATAAACTTTTCATGGCGATAGGGCAGGATATATTTTTGAGTATCAGTAATGTATTTACATGGATTTTTGCAGCAGTATTTTTTATACTTGCGATATTATATCTGATTGATTTTGTCAATGTAAAACGAAAACAGTACGGAAAAATACGAATGCAGCTTCCTACAGCGCTTCGTAAATGGAATCATGAGCGCATTGAAAAGGCATCTAAAATAAATGCAAAGTGGATGATTCCGGCAGCAGTTGTTTTAGGAATTATGATTTCAGCAGGAGAATTTTTCTGTACTGGGCAAGTATATTTAGCTGCTATTCTTTACATGATGAAGATGCAGCAGGAAATGAAACTTCAGACAAATGCAGCATTTATTATTTATGTAACGGCGATGTGCATACCAAGCTTTTTGATTGTATTAGTAATCGAAAAGACAAAAAATGTAATTCATATGTCAAATAAAACTTTAGAATGGCTTCCAGCCATTAAGCTTGTGACTGCGATTGTATTTTTTATATTTGCCGTGTTCATGCTTATGCAATAATCCAGCTTAATGCCTGCCGCAGACAATAGCGCCGGCAGCAGGTATTATGTCAGTCTTTTGTAAGCTCTGCATGATCAATAGGTTCAATGCCGGTATATTCTTCAAGCAAAGCAAAATCAGGCGTGCCATTTGTGATCATATCGGTCAGCTTTGCGACTAGATATTGACGGGCAGCACCACGATGAATATAGCAGGGCTGAGGGTCTTTGTAGAGGTCCATGCAGGTCGCAAGAATTGTTTTTTTCGCTAAGAGGTATACACTAAGCGGTCCACGGTAAAGTTCGATATTTTCAGCCGAAAGGACTAGTTCTGGCACAGATGCTTTCTTTTTTCCAAAGTGAAACATAGGTAATCTCCTTTATAAGATATGTTTTAATGTCGAAATAAAGACTAACCTTAGTATATCACTTGGACACAAAAAAGGGAATAGATTACATTGCTTTTGGGGAAGTGATGCTGAAAAAAGTGATAAAAATGTGAAAGAAATGTGTCAAAGATGTGAAAAATATGTTGCAAAGTGAAAAATAATTGGTTATAATAAAAGTAGCATCATTCAAAAGCTACGTTAAAATGTAAAAAGTAACAAAAAAGCACTTTTTAAGAACATACCTGAGAGATGACATATATGCGGTGGAAGGTATGAAAGAAAAGAAGAAAAATCAAAAGGGAGGAATTTCAAATGAGAAAGTTCACAAAGGCAGCAGCAATGCTCTGCGCAGCAGCAATGGTAATCCCGTCCGCATCTGTATTTGCAGCAGAAGACGGCGGTGCATCTGAGCTTACAGAAGTAGGTACATATCCAATCAGTGAGGAGCCGCTTGAGTTCACAATGTTCCGTACCAACATGCCAAACGTAGAAGACTTCCAGACAAACGACTTTACAAAGTATATGGAAGATCTGACCAACATCAAGTTCACCTTCGAGGCAGCTGCACGTGATGACCGTGCTGAGAAGCTGAACATGGAGTTCAACACAAATACCTATCCAGACGTTATCATGCACTATGCACCAGACGCAGCAAAGTGGGGCGTTGAGGAAGGCATCCTGATTCCGCTGGATGATCTGATTGAGGCAAATATGCCAAACTACATGGAGAAGATGGGCCAGTATCTTGATCAGATGAGAGAAACTGATGGACATATCTATCAGCTTGCTGGTCTGAATGAGTGTTATCATTGCCAGTATGCTCGTAAGATGTGGGTAAATACACATTATCTTGAGGAGATGGGTGTAGAAGTTCCGCAGACAACTGAGGAGTTCTATGAGGTATGTAAGAAGTTCGTAGAGACATATCCTGACAAGATCGCAATCGGCGGTGCAAGCTCAGGCTGGTATGTTGATTTTGTAGCATGGCTTATGGGTTCCTTCACACTTGATTCCGGTGAATATGGAAAGCTTGCTTTAACTCCAGACGGAGAGATAGTTAGTGCGGCTACCACCGAGGAGTGGAGAGAGGGTCTTCGCTACATCAAGAGCCTGTATGATATCGGTGCAATTTATGATGGAAACTTTACACAGGATGCAGAGCAGCTTCGTACAATTATGAATCAGGAAGATGTTCCGGTTCTGTTCGTTCCATTTGGAACCATTTCCGATGGAATTGATTCTGATTCCAACAATGAAGTTTACAGACAGTATCAGTGTATTTCTCCTCTGGAAGGACCAGATGGAACACGCATTACACCATACTTCAAATATAGTGGTCTTGAGACAGGAAGCTTTTCTATTACAGACAAGTGTTCAAATCCGGCAGCAGTTCTTCGCTGGGTAGATTACTTCTTCTCTGAGAAAGGTGATATCTCCGCACAGTTTGGTGCTGATGAAGGAAAAGACTGGGTTTGGGAACCAAACGATGGTTCTGTAGGCTTAAATGGTGAGCCGGCTATGTATAAGATCTCTGATGAGGCTCAGTATTCTTCTGAGGTACAGAATCATGACTGGCAGGATCTTGTAATCCGTTATGCACCGGCTGAGTATCGTCTGGGCGCTGCAACCGATCCGGATGTAGATACTGGTACAAGTGCAGGTCTTGAGAAACTTCTGTATGATGCAACAAAGGAAAAGCAGGAGCCATACGGACAGAATCCAGAGAATGGTGATCTTGATGTATTGCCAGATCTTAAGATGACAGCTGATGAGTCTACCGAGCTGCAGACTATTCAGGTTGAGGTTAAGAATTATATCAATAGTGCAAAGGTTGCATTTATTACGGGAACAAAGAGCCTTGATGATGATTGGGATACCTATCTGAAGGAACTGGATGCATGTGGTCTTCAGACTATGATCGATATCTATCAGGCAGCATATGACAGACAGTTTAAGGCTGAATAAGCTGGTGTGTATATACTGTGGCAGATGATCTGACTGTGGAGGAGGCAGGTGGAACTTCCACCTGCCTTTTTCTAATGACTTTTGGCCGTGACGTATAAATGAAAAGTCAGAATAAAAGTGCTGTCATGAAAAAAACAAAAAAAGGAGGTCACCTGATCTTGAAAGAAATAAGTAAACCAAAAAAGAAAAAGAAGCTCGGAAAGAGCTATAATTGGCAGTTCTGGGCAATTATTGCATTGCCGATGATCTATGCATTTGTTTTTGCCTATATTCCGATGGGTGGAATTATCGTTGCATTCCAGAAATATTCCCCAAGAAAGGGAATCTTAGGAAGTGAGTGGGTTGGACTGAAGTATTTTAAGCAGTTCTTTACAACACCATCCAGCAGAAAAATTATTTTCAATACATTATATCTTGGTATTTATAGTTTAATTGCAGGATTTCCGATTCCGATTCTTCTGGCAATTCTGTTAAACGAGATGAGAAGCAAGAAGTATAAGAAATTTATCCAAATGGTTACTTATGCACCATACTTTATTTCTACCGTTGTTATGGTTGGTATGATGATGCGTATGATGGATATGCGTACTGGTATCATCAACCGCGCACTGCAGTCAATCGGTATTGGTCCTATTAACTTCTTTGGTGAAGTTAATCTGTTCCCGTCACTTTATGTATGGAGTGGTATCTGGCAGGGTGCTGGTTATTCTTCTATTATTTATATAGCAGCACTTGCCGGTGTAAGCCCTGAGCTTCAAGAGGCAGCTATCGTAGATGGTGCAAACCGTTTCCAGAGAATTATTCACGTGGATCTGCCGGCAATCGTTCCAACAATTATCACAATGCTTATCTTTAACTGTGCAAGCATTATGAACATCGGATTCGATAAGGTTTACCTGATGCAGAATGATATGAATATAGACCGTGCAGAGGTAATCTCAACATTCGTTTACAAGGTTGGTCTTACGAGAGGTGATTTCTCATTCTCAACTGCGGCCGGTCTATTCCAGTCTCTTGTAAGCTTTATTCTTCTTGTTATAGTAAACAAGATTTGTAAGACGGTAACAGAGACGAGTCTGTGGTAAAGGAGGGAGAAACGAATGAGTAAGACACAGGTAAAATCAAACGACCGTTTTAGCAAGTTTAGAATGGAAAGCCCACTAGGCAAGTTTTTTACAATTTTGCTGTATGTGGTTATGACGATCATTGTATTGATCGTGCTTCTTCCAGTACTTCATATCATTGCGGCATCCTTCTCTGATCCGCAGGCGATGATCAGCGGAAAGGTATCCTTCTGGCCGAAGGACTTTACACTGCGAGGATATGAGGCAGTATTTACATATAAAAAAGTTTTGGACAGGTTTTCGTAAATTCCCTGTTCTACATGGTAATTCGGAACATTTATCAACATTGTAATGACACTTCTTTGTGCATATCCTCTTTCAAGAAAAGAGTTTACTGCGCGCAATAAGGTTGCAATGTTCTTCGTATTCACAATGTATTTCTCTGGTGGTATGGTTCCAAGCTTCATGCTCGTAAATGCACTTGGCCTTGTAGATACCATTTGGGCAATGCTTATTCCAGGCGCAATGTCTACATACAACATGATCATTGCAAGAACATATATGATCAACTCCATTCCAGATGAGCTGTATGAGGCAGCCGAGATTGATGGATGTACACCATTTAAGTATTTGATTCGTATTGTTGTTCCGCTGTCAAAACCTATTATCGCAGTACTTGTTCTGTACTATGGTGTTGCAAGATGGAACTCCTATCAGGATGCAATTTTGTACTTACAGAAGGCAAATTATTTACAGCCATTACAGATCATCCTTCGTGAGATCCTTATTATGAATGATATTGATGAGACGATGATGGGCAATGCCGATGCACTGGCAAGACAGAGAGGTTTGAAGGATCTTCTTCAGTACTCTGTTATCGTTATTGCGTCAGTTCCAGTTATGATAATTTATCCATTCGTTCAGAAATACTTCGTAAAGGGTGTTATGATCGGAGCAGTAAAGGGCTAATCAATGAGAAATGGGGTAAGGGGAGTTATGTCCTTTTACAAGTAAAAACCGTTTAGTTATGCACAAAAAGAGGCTGTGAAAAAATAATTTCTTATTTTTTCACAGCCAAAGATTGGAGGATATATGTACCAGTTTAATCGTGAAGAGTACAACAAGAGAATGGAATGGTATGTAGATGCCAGATTCGGAATGTTTATCCATTGGGGACTGTATTCAATTCCAGCAAGAGGCGAGTGGGTGCGTCGAGTGTTGAGGTAAATTCCGAAGGAAGACTACATGAAATATTTTATGAGTTTGATCCTAAGGATTATGATCCAAAGAAATGGGCGAGAGCGGCAAAAGAAGCCGGTATGAAATACGTAGTATTAACAGCTAAGCATCATGATGGTTTTTGTCTGTTTGACAGTAAGTATACAGAGTTCAAGTCTACTAATACAAAATGCGGCCGCGATCTTGTTGCAGAGTACGTAGAAGCAGTTCGAGCAGAAGGCTTGAAAGTTGGTCTGTATTTTTCTTTGATCGATTGGTATCATGATGATTTCCCACACTATGGTGATCGTCAGCATCCAATGAGAAATAACCCGGCCTACACGAATGAAAATCGTAATTGGGATAATTATGTAACGTTTATGCATAATCAGGTGCGAGAGATTTGTACTAACTATGGCCAGATTGATGTGCTGTGGTTTGATTTCTCTTATGACGATATGATGGGCGAAAAGTGGGGTGCTACAAAGCTTGTAAATATGGTAAGAGAGCTTCAGCCGCAGGTTATTATTGATAACCGATTAGAAGCAAGTTGGACAGGGCTATGGCTCACTGGCAACAGGAAACCCAACTCCATATCACGGTGATTTTGTAAGCCCAGAGCAGATTATTCCGCCACATGGTATTCGCGATGTAAACGGTGATCCGCTGAACTGGGAAGCATGTATTACGATGAACAACAACTGGGGATATTGTGCTAGAGACAAGTTCTTTAAGCCATCCTCAATGATCATAAAAAAGCTGGTAGAGTGTGTATCAAAGGGAGGCAACATGCTTTTAAATGTTGGCCCCGATGCATATGGAAACATTCCGCCTGAATCGCTGCAGATTTTGAGCGAGATCGGTGCATGGATGAAGAAAAACAGTAAGAGTGTTTATGGCTGTGGACTGGCAGGAATCGAAAAACCAGATTATGGCCGTGTGACAAGAAATGGAAATCTTTTGTATTACCACATGTTTGAAAATACGATGGGACCAGTGCCGCTTACGGGAATTAAGCCAGGTACTATAAAGAAGATACGTCTTTTATGTGATGGAAGTGAGGTACCGATTTCTGACAGCTGGGTTCATACCGATTACCCAGATATCGTGTTTGCAAATCTTGGACCAGATCCAGTTCTGCCAGATGCAGTAGATACCGTGCTGGAGGTTGAGCTGACAGAATAAAGATTTAATGAGAAAGGAATGGTAGATAAGAAATGCTGTTAGCATTAGAGCTGTCTTTGAAGGAAAAAATTGAAAAGCAGTATGAAGAGTGGATGGCTTGCTGTCCGAACAAAAAGAGTGAGATAGATGCGTGGATTAAAAGCGCAGATGAGGACGAGGCAGTCTGCATGAAGTACCTTTACGCATATATGCATCCGTGTGATATTGTATCTTATGATGTAGAAGTGATTGCATCCTATGTAAAGGCAACACTCGATATGTATGCGAATGTTCCATATGCAAAACAGGTGCCGGCAGAGCTGTTCTTTACATATGTACTGTGCGTGCGTGTTAACAACGAGGATCTTGATAAGAGCCGTGAGTGGATTTACAGACAGCTTGTTGATCGCGTTAAGGATAAAAAGACAATGGTAGAGGCCGCACTTGAGGTTAACTACTGGTGCTATGAAAAGGCAACCTATATTCCGTCTGATGATCGTACTCTGGCGCCATTTGGTATGTGCAATTCCGCACGCGGACGATGTGGTGAGGAATCAACACTTGCTGTATCTGCTATGAGAAGTGTTGGTATTCCAGCAAGACAGTGTTATGTTCCGCGTTGGGCACACTGTGATGACAACCATGCATGGGTTGAGGTGTGGGCAGATGGCGATTGGCATTATCTTGGAGCATGTGAGCCAGAACCAGTACTTGATAAGGGTTGGTTTACTGCAGCTGCATCAAAGGCAATGCTTGTTCATGCAAAGGCATTTTCAGACCTGGAAAGCTCTGCAGAAATAGCCTACAAGACACCGCTTTATGCGCTGATGAATGTAACAGAGCGCTATGCAGATTGTGCGAAGCTGACTGTAACAGTAACTGATCATGGCGTACCAGTAGCAGAATGTTTCTGTTTTATTCTGTCTTGTCAATTATAGTGAGCTTTTCCCACTTCATAAAGGAAAAAACAGCATCTGATGGCAGTGTGTCCTTTATGACAGGTAAGGGTGATCTGTATGTATGCACCGTTTACAATGGAAAATATCTTGGTCAGAAAATTGATATGAGAGAGCAGCAGTCTGTTGTATTAAAGATGGAGCAGGCAGCAGATCCAGAGAAGATGGAAGGCATAATCGAGGAGCGCTTTGATTTGAACCCGCCGATTGAGGCTATGCCAAAGAGTACTGGTGCACAGATGAAGAGTGTGCATGAGGCTCGCCTTGCTGAGTGTGAGAAGATTCGCGCTGATTATGAGGACGGCTTTGTAAAGGAAGATAAAGACAGCAGTGATCCGTGGAATCGCTATTTTGTCAATGCAAGAGGAAACAGACAGGAGCTTGAAAAATTCAGACAGATGACTGAGTTTACAGATGAGGATAAGCGTCTGATGCTTGATACGCTTCGTGATAAGGATTTTCTTGATACTACAGCAGAGGTACTTGCATCATATTTGCGTGTTGCATTGCCATATAAGAACAATTTCTGTACAGAGCTTTACCAGAAATATTTGCTTGCACCGCGTGCTGGTCATGAAAAGCTTATGGGAAGCAGAAGCCGTATTGTTTCTCTGTTATCTGAAAAAAAAGGTATTCCCACAGGATGGCACATTGACTGCAAAGATGGTATGGGAGTATGTAAATCATGGCTTAAATACAGTGCCGGATTATGGAACAGGAAACTGGCCGGCAGAGGCAGATGGCTGTATAAAGTGTGAGATCATTACCGAGGTTTCAAAGAGAGTTGTCTTTGTTGAGATTTGCCGTGCTATTGGTATTTTGGCACGCTTAAATCCAGTAACAGGAAAGGCAGAGGGCGTTTGCGAAAAGAACGGTGAGATTTGCTTTGAGTCTATGGAAAAGGAAGTTCAAAAGATAGATGAGCCAGAGAAGCAGGTAACACTGACTTTAGTAAATAAATCTGATCGTAAGCTTGAGTACTGGCTTCATATGACGATTGCCCGTTTTGAAAATGATGTTTATCAGACGCAAAACTATGATGATCTTGCAATTGAGCCGGGAGAAGAAAAGGAACTTTCCTTGGCGAAAGGTGCTTACCGCATCATCACCACACAGCGTCAGATTGATGGTGGCGTTAGCTGTATCGCAAGCAGCTTTGTTATGAGCGAAGATCGTGTATTTGAGCTTCGTCAGGCACCAGCAAAGATTGCCGAAAAGTGTCATGAGGCAGAGCTTAGTGATGCGACAGTACAGCAGGTGACAGCAGAGGGAAAGATGGTTGGCGATCATGTTTTGATGACTTCACTTTATCAGGGACAAAAATCAATTCTTGTTTTTGCAGATCCAGGAAAAGAGCCGACAGAGCATCTGTTCCAAGAGATCCTTGAGTGTAAGGAAGCTTACAAGAGGCAGGGATACAGAGTTATAATTGCACTTGAGAATACGGATGTTTTAAAGAACGAGACATTACAGCGTGTACTTCATGCAGGATTAAATCTTGTATGCGTGACAGTAAAGAATGATGCATATTTGTATCAGCTGCATGAGGCACTTCACGTCGGAGATGAGCGTCTTCCATATGCTGTTGCAGTGAATACAGAAGGCAAGGGACTTTTTGCATTCGCAAACTATAACATTCGTACAGCATGGACATTGATGGAAATCCTTGATGCAAAGGGCTAATTGAAAGAAATTTTCAAAAAAACGAAATTTGATCTTCCAATTTCTTGAAGATCGCATTATAATGGTAGCCGCAAAGGTCAGACGCTTGCGGCTGCCATTTGCTATTATATGAAAGTGGGGAGATACATTATGGTATCACAGATTTTAGCTGTCCTTATTTTTCTCGTGATGTTCGCCCTGATCATTACTGAGAAGATAGAGAGACACATTGTAACACTAGGCTGCGGTCTGCTTATGATCATTTTAGTATTCGGTATCACAATGCATAGCGGCAGCGCAATCATGGAGACGCTGAATATTGGAAGTATTTTCACAGCGGACTTCTGGCATGCTTCTAGTGAGGCTGGAGAGTCTTCATCTGGAATTAACTGGTCAACGATCATTTTTATCGCAGGTATGATGATCATGGTTGAAGGAATGGGAAAGGCAGGATTTTTCCGCTGGCTTTGTCTGCAGATTGCAAGACTTGTTCACTACAAGCCGACGGCTGTATTTGTTACCTTTATGATCATGTCATTTGTACTGGCTATGTTCATTGACAGTATTACAGTTATTTTGTTTTTGGCAGCAGTTACTATTGAACTTTGTCTTTTGTTAAAGAGCAATCCGGTACCGATGATTATCGCAGAGATTTTCTGCGCAAATCTTGGTGGATCAGCAACAATGTGTGGAGATCCGCCGAACATCATTATCGGAACCTCCATGGGCTACAGCTTCTTTGATTTCTTGACAAACACAGGTGCCATTGCAGCAATTTCACTTATTGTGGTTGTAGTTTACTTTTATTTCTGCTTCAGAAAGAAGCTTGTTGCACCGGGAACAGCGCCTGTTGATCCGGCATCTTGTCCAGATCCAAATTCTGCCATTACAGACAAGAAGGAGTTTATTAGCAGCGTTGTTATTTTCCTGATCGCAGTTGTTCTTCTTGTTTCACATGCAAATACAGGACTGACAGTTGCTTTCATCGGTACATTTATTGCAATTATTACTTTGATTATAGAGCATAAGTATGCAGCAGAGCTGTTAAAGAAGGTTGATTACAAGACACTGCTGTTCTTTGTTGGACTTTTCGTTGTTGTTGGTGGTTTGGAGCAGACTGGTGTTCTTACAGTAATTGCTGAATTTATCAGTAAGGTAAGTGGTTCCAACACAAAGTTAATGGTAGCAATTATCATCTGGATCTCAGCATTTGCAAGTGCATTCGTTGATAATATCCCGTTTGCAGCAACCATGATTCCAGTTGTCAGAAGCTTGTCAGCACTGCAGGGTGTTGATTTGGAGACACTTTCCTGGGCACTGGCAATGGGTACTGATATCGGAGGAAGTGCGACACCAATCGGTGCTTCCGCAAATGTAGTAGGTATTTCCGTATCTTCAAAGAATGGTCATCCGATTGGATGGGGCAAGTACTGTAAGTATGCAGCACCGGCAACCATTATTGTTGTTTTGATTTCTATGCTGTTCATATTTGCCAGATATATGTAATATGATACCAGGGTCAAAAGGTCAGAAATCCGATGCGAGCTCGCTTCAACATCATATATTCAAGGTTTTATAAAAATATTTACAAATTGACTTCAAAGTTATATAATTAAGATAAATTAATTTTTGTCGTCAGGAGGAATGGCAATGAGTGATCAATTGATAATAACATTAGGACGTGAATTTGGAAGCGGCGGACATGCAATTGCAGTAGAGCTGGCAAACAGATATGGCATTAAGCTTTATGACCATAATTTGTTGGACGCTGTAGCAGCAGAGAAAACGTGGATGTCGAGACTTTAAGACGCTACGATGAGAAACCAAGAAGACTGCTGTTTTCAAGAAGCCAGAATGGTTTTTCAAGTTCTGCAGAAGAAAATGTAGCATTTTTACAGTTTGAGTATCTGAAGAAAAAAGCAGATGAGGGAGAGTCTTTCATCGTAGTTGGAAGATGCGCAGAGACTGTTTTGGGTGATCGTCCGAATGTGATTTCTTTGTTTGTTCTTGGTGATAGCGAAGTAAAGTGTAAGCGTGTCATGGAGATATATGATCTGTCTGAGCGTGATGCACAGTTTAAAATGGAGCGTCATGACAAGTACAGAAAACAGTATCACAACTACTACTGCAAGGATAAGTGGGGCGATTCAAGAGCCTATGACTTATGCATTAACAGCAGCCGATTGGGATTTGATGAGACAGTAAATGAGCTTGAGGATTATATCAATCGACGCAGAAAAATGTTCAAGTAAAAAGAAAAAAGACAATGAGTGACGTTCTGCTTGATTTTTAGGCTAAAATTTGGCATAATAATCAGCGGAACGGGCATGCATAGAAAAAAGCCTGTTCCAAATGGAACGGGCCTTTTTGTTTTGGTTAGGATACATGGTAACCCATACGTTTGAGTTACATGGATCAAGAGATGTCCGATTACAGGCGACCACAGATCCAGTCCCAGATCTCGCCCCACCAAACGCGGCACGGGGATGCAAAATAGAAATCCATAATAGTTCCTCCTTTTTGTTAGTCAATGCTTCATTGCTGAGTTTACAATATCACACATAACTAAGAAAAACAAGTTTTTTCTGTATTCAGAAAGGATATATATGCCAATTCGATCCATTTGTTTTTTGCTTGGACAGCTACTGTTTATTCCATCATATTTTTATATGACAAAGACATTAAAGAAAGAAAAGCTTCGTGCGCCTAGCTTCGTTCGCTTTCTTTTGGTATGCCCGCCCATGGCATACATTTATACGATTTTGTGCATGGGGCTGATTTATCGGCTTCTGCCCGGAAAAAATATCATATGATATTATTTATGGTGTAGACTTTTTTGTATTTGGCATATCCTTTTTACTGATGTATTTTTATGGACGTATGATGGAGCCGGTGGGCAGTGCGGCACGCTTTTTGTATCTATGTTTGTATCTGTTGTCCATGCCATTTACAGCTATATATGATTCATTTGCCATGACAGTGTTGATTGATCTTTTGATGCCGATCATTGTTAATTTTATTTATTGCAAATGGGTCTGCCATCCAATCGTGGAGCTTAGGGAAGACTGCAATCGTATCAATGGTGTATTGCTTACGATTTTGATTATTGCAGAATGCCTGTTTTTGCTTAGAATCGCAGGTTTTTTGTTTATTGAAAGCCATGTAGAACTAAAAAAGTTTGATGTATATTTTTCTGTTTACAGTTTTATCTATGCAGTATTTGTTCTGATGTTCGTGTTTTCAGCGATTATTATTATTGTGCAGAATATCAAGTCAGCGCGGGAAAATGAACAGGCAGCAAAAAAGAACCATGAGCAGTCAATTGAAACAATAGAATCACTTGTACGTGCTGTTGATGCAAAGGATAGCTATACAAATGGTCATTCTGCTCGTGTGGCAAAGTATACAAGACAGATCTCAAAACTGCTTGGATATGATGATGAGAAAGCTGACGGCATGTATTACATGGCATTGCTTCATGATGTAGGTAAGATAGGTGTGGATGATGCTATTCTTCGAAAGCCAGGGCGTCTTACAGATAAAGAGTTTTCTGATATCAAAAATCATACAGTAATCGGTTCACAGATTTTATCTCGTATAAGTTCAATGCCAGAACTTCAGTATGGTGCGCTGTATCACCACGAGCGCTGGGATGGAAAGGGATATCCAAGAGGCTTAAAAGGGGAAGAGATACCAGAAGCAGCGCGTATAATTGCAGTTGCTGATGCATATGATGCGATGACCTCAAATAGATCGTATCGAAAGGCATTAACGCAAGACTGCGTGCATGATGAAATTGTAAATGGAATAGGCAGGCAGTTTTGGCCGCCTGCCGCAAGAGCAATGCTTAAAATGATGGATCAGGATATTCATTATGATATGCGTCAAAAAAATGATGAGTCATCACAAAATGACGAACAAAAATATGAATATGGGATCAGTTAAAAACAGAAGCATATGTATAGTTTTCGGCCTCTGTGTCAGTTAGTGTATGTGTCCATGACGGGCGCGCACCTGCGGCACCGGGGCCATAATTTTTGTATTCTGCAAAGTATACAGTATCGTGAGCATCAATCTTTCCCCAGTCGTGCCAGCCTTCAGGTTTGATATGATCACCTATCTCAGAATTTAAAATGACTACTTTTGCATACTCACGCCATGGGCGGCTAAGGTAACATGTATTAGGCTCACTTCCAATAAAGCGGCAATGATTGAATATGTAGCCATAAGTTTGACCTTTTGGCGATGAACCGGCCGTCACATAGCCACCGCCTTCAGGAAGTGATTCAAGTGTACAATTTTCAAAGTAAGCAGTGGCGCTTCCAAAAATAAAATCGACACCACCGCATATATAAGTATTTTTATAATATTGTCTTCCGTTGATGCGCGGGGCAAATTCCTTCGGACCGCGAAAGCCGCCAGGTTCCTTTTCTTTTTCAGGAAGCGGCCCTGTAAAGAGAGTGTCCTGACTTCCAATAAGACGGCAGTTTTCCACACGTATTCCTTCTCCCTCAGCATATAGAGCAATCGCCTGACCAACTTCCTTTCCAGCGCCAGCAGCATTTTCTACAGTGAGATTGCAAAGAGTAATATCTGGCGCATCTAAAAATAAAGTGTAGGTGCGAAAGGTACCTCGCTTTATTCCGTCTGGCATGATTTCTCTTGCATAGTCATCATATGTAAGAATCGTATTTGAAGCATCGTCGCCCATAAGTGTAACGTGAGGCTGTGAGACTGTCAGCTTTTCGTGATAGCGTCCCGGTGCAATGTGTATTGTGACAGGCATAGGAGCATAGGCTTTAGCAGCCTCAATAGCATCAGCAATGCGTGGAAAAGAAGTAGATTGTCCAGCGTTAATAGTAATCATAATGTGATCCTTTCTGATTTTGTGACTTAAATTTGTACCATACTGATATTTTAAAATATCACCTTTTTGCTGTCAATATGAGCTTGCGTTTTTAAAAACGCTATTGTAAGATGACGATAGAAAAATGAGTAACGATTCAAAGTTTTACAGAGATATTTAGGTATTTGTAAAAGTGGTTGAATTGTCATAAAAACGGAGGAAAAACAATGATAATCAGAGAATACAGCAAGGTTGAACTGGTATTTAGCTCTAGTGAGAGCGAAGCAGTCAAGATTGCACTTGTGAATCTGCGGCGCGATTTAATTCGTACACTTGACTGCAGCGTGACAGCAGGAGGCATTATTCGTATCCTTGTCGGAACAGTGGGCAATCTGCCAGAGTTAGATGAAAAGGCAGATATTTCAAAACTTCGGGAGAGGATGGCACGTACCGTAAGGAAGCATTTTGATTCAGGAAAAGGACGGAGAGCTTTTAATTGCAGGAACAGACCGCCGCGGTACAATTTATGGCATTTATGATTTCTGTGAATGGCTTGGTGTATCACCATGGTATTTCTTTGCCGATGTGCCGGTGCGCCGTAGAAGTGAGGCTGTAATTGAAAATGGTTATTGCAAGGTGGATTATCCGTCTGTTGAGTACAGAGGAATTTTTATCAACGACGAGGAAGAGTTAGAGCACTGGGTATGGCGCTATATGGGTGAAACGACCATCGGTGTAAAGACATATGAAAAGATTTTTGAACTGTTGCTTCGCTTAAAGCTCAATTATATCTGGCCGGCAATGCATGTCAATTCCTTTAATCTAAAACAGGAAAACGGTGCGCTTGCAAACCGCATGGGCATAGTTGTCGGAACGTCTCATTGTGATATGCTGATGAGAAGCAATAATCGCGAGTGGAAGCCGTGGCTTGCAAAGAAGGGCTATACCGATGTGGAATATGATTTTTCTATTCCAGGCAGAAACCGTGAAATCTTAAAGGAGTATTGGCGCGAGAGCGTAGAGCAAAACCGTGATTTTGAAGTAAGCTACACAGTTGGTATGAGAGGAATCCACGACTCAGGTTTTGAGACAAAATCACTTGAAGGTCTGACAGGAGAGAAACTACTAAAAGCTAAAATTGAGCTGCTTGAATCTGTTATGGCAGCACAACAGGAGATTCTTTCTGAAACATTAGACACCGAGCCTATGAAGACCTTTGTGCCGTACAAAGAAGTGCTTGAGCTTTATGATAATGGCTTAAAGGTGCCGGAAGATCTGACACTGATCTGGACAAATGACAACTATGGTTATGTGCGCCGCTATCCGGGTGAGAAGGAAAAGGCAAGAAAGAGCGGAAATGGTATTTATTATCATAATTCTTACTGGGCACCGCCGGGAGCTTCCTATCTGTTTATCTGCTCAATTCCAATGTCTCACACTAGAAATGAGCTGTTAAAGGCATACAAAGAAGGCATTCAGAAGGTGTGGGTTACAAATTTCGGCGCAATTAAGCCACTAGAGCAGCAGCTTTCCTTCTACGCAAAGCTTGCATGGGAGGCAGATGGAGATGATAATCGCGATCTTGAAACCTTTGATCGAAACTATTTTTTTGACAAGATGGTAGACAGCATGTTTACGGACAGCCAGGAAAAGCAGCAGCAGCGCTCCTATTAGAATTTGATCAGCTTACCAATGCAAGAAAGCTTGAGCATATGGATGATGACTGCTTTTCACAGACATCATTTGGAGATGAGGCAGCAGCACGCATGCATCGTTATGAATATATTTGCAGTGAGCTGGAGAAGATTTATGAGAACTTGCCAGAGCAGGAGAAGGATGCCTTTTTCCAGATGATATTGATGAAGGTGCAGGCAGCTTATTTTACAAATGGCATGTATTATTATGCAGATCGCAGCCGTCTTTGCATAAGACAGGGCAAAAACAGTGATGCAAAGCGTTATACCGATAAGAGCCATGCATTTGATCTGGCGCGCAGAAAGCTTCTCTACTACTACAATCACGTTATGAGTAATGGAAAGTGGAATGGCATATTAACACCAGAGGATTTCCCACCGCCGCGCACAGCTATGTATCCATCATGCCGTGTGCCATTACATGCAGCAGCAGATAAGTTGATTGTCACCTGCTGGAATAACCAAAGTGAGCTCACCTTCACAGACAGCA